>Ga0307517_10013747_pt1 | contig 10963 bp, 13 predicted proteins | sample 23_EM_MG_FD_194515 | JGI IMG/M metagenome (GOLD analysis project Ga0307517, IMG submission 194515) | Populus trichocarpa ectomycorrhiza microbial communities from riparian zone in the Pacific Northwest, United States - 23_EM | ecosystem: Host-associated > Plants > Roots > Unclassified | place... | reverse complement strand
CCCCCCCCCCCCCCCGCCCCGCCCCCCCCCAACACGCACGATGTAGTTTGCGAGTTTCTCGAAAACTGTCCTGCTCTCTTCCTCGGTCAATGGTCGCATGTATGAAGATGTCACGGAGGGAGGGGGGATGAGTGGGCGGTGCGATAACGGTGAAGGGGAATGGGGAAGTCTCGACCCTTGCTCTTTATATATTCGTGGATGCCGGGTCGAGGTCAGGGGGCAAATTTCAAGTCAAAATCAAATTCACACGGTCACTCGTACGTCAAGCTGATGATCCCCTCCTTCACATCGTTTCCGTCTCAGCCGCCGCAACCGGACTCCGAGGTTTCTGCTTCGTCTTCCAAACGTAAATCCTCCAAAAAGGACAGAAAGCGCAGCAGAGAACGCACTCGCGAGGACGACGAACCGGAGAAACGCAGGCATCGACACAAGCACAAGCACAGACATCGCGATCGCGACTACGACCCCAAGGATGATGAACGCCGGGAAGCTTCATCTTCGTCGGCGGCGTTCTTCTCGGACAACAAGGGCAACCGCGCCGCGGCTCATGGAGGTGGCACAGACTCAATACGGGTACCAAAGTACAATCTGGTCGCGCGTATGTCCCTCCCAAACATTGTCAAGTACAACTAACGAATGTTCCAGGTGGCAGTTCTGTGATGGGTCTCGGCCCCAATTTTGTGGTTGTAAAGAGGAACAACCGGAGCGTCGAGATTGCCCCCAGATCAACCAAAGGTCGGCGGAAGGTAAGAGTCCCTTGCCGCATACATGTGTCATCACAGAACGCGCCGGGACTAATCGCGCTGATTCGTTTTTTCCGTTGGGGTATCGCGAATAGCAAATGTCCCTTACAGACCCCAAGGCTAGACACCTCCTACTACAGCCACCTCGCCCCGTCTCGGCGTTGCCTGGCATCAACGCACGTGACGCTGGCGAAGACGGAGGGGACTTCCTCCGTCTTACAGACAAACCTTCTCGTCATAAAGATAAGGCCCTATTTTCCCAACACCGCACCATCGCAACGACGATCCACGCTGCCGTTGACGCCGAGGATAGCGACGGGTTCATTTCGGACTCTGGCGAATCTTCTGAAACAACCGAAGAAGAATTCGAGCCAGAGACACCCGTTCTCACGTCCAGACAACTGACTATCAAGAAACTGGAAGAGAAGCTCCGCGGGAATCCTTCTTCCGTGCAGTCTTGGCTCAGCTTATTGTCCCACTCAATCTCCGCAGTTTCGCTCGACACCAAGAACGCCGCGAAAGCTCGGGCCGAGATTGCTGAATCGATCCTATCGCGCGCTGTGTCAGCACACCCATTGAACAAGACCTCGATCACTTTACGTCTCAAGTATCTCAGAGCGGGGGAAGAAGTTTGGGACGAAAAGAAGGTTCAGTACGAATGGGACGACGCTCTGGCGCTACGGTCCACCGAGGTTTGGATGGCGTGGTTGGACTGGAAACTTTCGAGGTCCAGAAGCGGGTTGGAAGGAATCATGGAAGATGTCGCGCGTGCATTGGAATGGTTACGGCACACTGAAATCGGTAGCTTGAGGGTTCAATGGCGTGCCGCTGTGGTTCTCCAACAGGCGGGTAAGTGTAAGCTTCTGACACTTTTCGGCGGCCCTCCTAACGCCGGGAGTTAGGATTCACAGAACGGGCGACCGCGCTGTTTCAATGTCAAGCCGAACTGTGAGCTCAGTACTCCCCCCACCACCAGCTATCGTTCGCTTACAGCAATACAGGGCTTTTAATGTACCGCAATCCCTTATTGGTCAATCGCCAGAGGGGCTTCTCAACTCACTCGAGGAGTTCTGGGAGTCGGAACACCCCCGATTCGGAGAGTCTGGGGCAAAAGGCTGGGGAAATTGGGTCGCCTCCGGTAATCCGGAGTATGCGAGCGCACACTTACCGTCGTCAGGTCAGGTCCCCTCGTTGTCCGTTTCGGATTCCTTCCAGAGGTGGGCAAGCGAGGAGAGCGACGCCGATCGACGGTTGACCATGCCAACGCGTTCCGCCGACGAAACTGACGATCCGTTTTCAACGGTGTTGTTCTCTGATATCCGGCGGCTTTTGGTGCCCCTAGAGACCATCCAGGCAAAGCGTGTCTTTAGACTTATCTGGCTTTCGTTCTTGGGACTTCACATCCCCGGATTTTCAAGGGCACTTTCGGATATCTCTGGCGAGAACTGGGATGATAGGTGGTGCTATACCTTTTTGACTCGACCGGCCTACCTCCGAACCCTATTCCCTCAGGACGTAATGACAAAACGCCAACTCTCTGACGCTCAGTCCGGTGCGATTGTTGGGGGTGAAAGGGTCTTTTCAAAGGGCTTTGGACCGATCAAGAACTGGGATTATGGCATCGTTGATGCTCACGAGGGGCTAATGGAGGCCAATTGGACGAAGCGGGATGTTGAACACGTGGACCAAGGGTTTTTGAGGCGGATCTTTCAACAGTGTAAAGTTGGGGGTGATGACCGCGAATGGGATTCGCTTGCGATCACGTTCGAGAATGTATTAAACAACAAAAGGTGAGCAAGCGTTACTTCCATCTCAGCTGACAGACAACTGAATTTCGCCCAGTGCATTGAAAACTTCACAGTCACTCCTTTCCTCCGACGAGCAATCACTTGAGAGGTGGCGGGTCCACGCAGCGCTGGAACGATCTCGCGGAAAACTCGATAACGCCCGGAAGGTATACAACACGGTGTTGATCTCCCAGGGATCACAGGCTGGGAACCTAGATGCGGGAGATATGTGGTGGAGTTGGGCCGAGATGGAATGGTTAGCTGGACAGCACGAGGCTTCACAGGGAGTGATTCTCAAGTCAGTGGGTGTGGAAGGGCCGCTCGGCGTAAACGTTTTGCGCGCGAAACGCCAGTTGGAGGATAACATCCAAAGATTGTCGGCCAACTCAACCTTGGGCAAGGATGGATTAGATCCGTGGGAGCCCCGCAGCCATCGAGTGGCCTGGATCAAGTCTCGAGCGTTGCTTGAGCTTCTTACGTCCTCGCTACCCGCTTCGCTGACTGTCCTCGACAATCACGCGGAAGGAGTTGATACCACTTCCGTCATTGGGATGCGCGAACTGGAATCGCTAGTGATGGTATCATTAGCGCTGATCTACCACTATGGAGTCACTCTGCGGAATCCATACCCTCCAGAGATCCTTCGGAAGCGAGCTGAAAAGGCGCTGCTTCTGTACCCTAGCAACTCGTTCATTCTGGGGATGTTCCTGGAGGGCGAGCGAGGACAGGGCGTGTGGGGTAAGGTTAGGGAGCAGCTCGGAGAAGTGATAGTCGATGGGGAGGTGAGAGACAAAGACCTGATGAGACGGGTGGTTGATCTTTGGATTGAATCCGGGTGGGAACACGGACGGTGGCAGTTGGAGAAGGAAAGAGCTAGAAGCGGGCTAAACAACGCGGTCAAGCACGAAAGGTATGAACCCCGCGTTGGGTCCCCTGCCCACCCTATCAGTTTTTTGGATTGCGCTGATAAACTTCGGCATTACTCAGGACGAGAGGAAGCTCAATCCTATGGAGGTTCTTGATCGAACTCGAGGTGATCGACGGTAATCTAACGCAAGCGAAGAACTTGTTTTTCCTCGCAGTCAAGGAGTGTCCGTTGGTGAAGGAGTTGTATTTGTTGGCTTTTGGGCCGCTTCGTTCGGTGTTTGGGTCGAGGGAGTTGATGAAAGTTGCTGAAGGGATGGTTGAGAGAGGGCTGAGGTTGAGGAAGGACGTGGAGGAACCAATGGAGATCGTCCCGGCTGGTTCCTGCGACAGGGTCGACGATTACGGAGAGGGTGATGTCGAGTATGACGCTGAAGAGTTGCGAAGACTAAGGCCGTATTAATCTCGCCGCCCCGAAATCTATCCCAAGGATTTCCGGGCGCCATTCTGTCGGATTGAGCAAACCTTCTGTTTTTAGAATCAAGACGTATGCTTACATAGAGTGTAGCTTCCTTGAACGCCTGCCTTAAACCTTCTTTCTAGAACCGTAAGAACGTCTGGATCCTGTTCGATGGGTATACTGTACGTGTTGTCCTGCAGATGGCAAATTCGTTGAGCTGCCATTCTGGACGCTTTCGGTAACGAAGACGGTCTTAAGTCGGGAGAAAATTAATCCTGTGGGTCGTCTCGGACTACAACGTCTAACGCTGTAGTTTCGGGGGACCGAGCGGTTTCAATGAATCGTCTAAATACCGCTCAGCGCTGCCCAAGAACCATCTGATATGGGCCAGATTTTATTTCTGGCCATTCAGTTTGCCACATTATTTTACAGTTCTTCAAAATCTCAATACGACACCACCCTGGATGTGAGAAACGTTTTCCATGACCGAAGACGTCCCCGCCGCTTTTTGGATGCTTCGGGGGTAGGCGGATGGACAGTGAATTGCTCAAAAATCGGGTTCGAAGTGGCATGAGCCAGATCCGCTCGTTTAACCTCAAGCGACAAGCTCGGGGGTTTTGTAACTGTCAGAAAATGCTCATCAGGAAGGCCCAAATCTAGATCGGCGAGCAAGTTCGTGTGAGGTCGAGCGACGAATCGCCTAGTCGACGTTCTGGACTCCCCGTGAGTAAGGACGGTGGAAGAGGGGACGTGCGGTGTCATGTAGATCTGGGATCAAATGAAATGCCGGGTGTTTGTACCATTCCATTATTTTTCTTACATCTCCGTTCAACCCGCTCCACCAGCTGACGCCTCAGATCTACTAGTTCGAGGCATGGAAGCGCACGAGTCAAGAACGCCGGCGATGCTCCAGCTTCCCAAGGAGTCGGCAAGCCGAGACCAACGGTCAAGGAGCGAGCAGCAGAAAAGGCTTTCCCTGGGGCGGAAAATGGAAGCGGGCACCGTGAAGGCCTTCCCGGCCTAAGAGATCCCGCTATCGCTGCGACGCACAAGCGGCGAAGGTGGATTCGGGGAAAGGGGCTCGTTTGGATCCGATGCGCAATACCGCAGAGCCATGAATGGGATTTGGAAGTCGCAGGGAGCAGAGATACTGTTGCATCTCGTAGTTGAGTCGGAGGTCCGACCACCGCGTTAGGTCCTCTCTACGCGGGCAAGGCGCGGCGAGCATCATTGGTCGCCGCAAGCAAATAGTGGAGAGAATGGTCGGTCACGCCCATTGAGGGAGGCGTGTAAGTAAGCGAGGACAGCAACAAGCTGGATCCGTTGTCCAAGCCATTGTTTGGCGCTGTTTGTGTGCCCGCCATGCGGCGGTGACACAGTGACTTGTCACACTGCCTCAAGACCACTTCACCCCCTCGTCAAGAAATTTGAGAAGAATTCCTCGAATATTCCACACACCACAGACCCCCTCCCCGCCATCATTGACCCACACCTACCCAACCACTACCGCTCGTAACCGCTCGCCAAAGCCGCGTAACAATCCTTCCTTTCCCCTTTTTCTCTATCAAATTTTCAGCAGACCCAGGGATAATGCAACTCCTCGCCTGCTAATCAGCTCTCGCTCTCTCTCGAATTTCACCCGCCTCGCCTACCTATCTTAGTACCGAGCTCACACACTCTCTTGAGCACCCCTATTACTTCCAGACATGATCACCATCCCCGCGTCGGTCCAGACTCGTGAGGAATGGCCCGATGCCGACTTCGACTTTCCGGAAGATGACCCAATACACCGTATCGCCCAAACAGCCGAAAGGGACAACGACTTCGATGATATGGACTGGGATGTCGAAATGGACCTTGGTCGAACAGGAGGAGCAAAGGTTAAGGCTGTTGTCGATGGCCTCGTCTCTCGCCCCGGTATCACCAAGCAGCCGTCTACTATCATCAACATCCGTCCTCCAATTCAGATTCCTGATGGTGGCGAAGATGAAGATGAGGAGGGAATCTCTACAATCAAGGTCGCTACGATCCCTGCTCTCCGTCGTACCAAACCTACTCCACCTGTTGTCCACGAGGACGATGATATTGAAGATGCCTTCTCCCTCCCCCACGACATGACCCAACTGTCTCTCCGTCCACTATCTCTTCATCATCAGTCCTCCAAAGGCTCATTGGAATGGGGTGACAAGGATCCGTCTTCATCACAGTCGTCCGATACCTACTCAAATCTTGGTCTCCACGACGGCTCCGCTTCTTCCAACTGTACATCCGCATCTCAACCTGAAACCGACACCGATGAAGATGAAGAGGACCAACTTGACGGTCTCGTCATTCCTTCTGGTCTGTTCGAGAAGGGTTCCAGGAAACTGAACCGGATCCTCCAACTCAAGAAGGCTCAACCAGCGGAAGGAAAGCCCAAGGTCGCTATTCCACATCCAGAGGACGATTTCGAGATTGGCCTCGTTATTGGCGACGATGTTGACCTTAGCCCAAGTCGATTGCTCCAGAATGCGCAACATCCGAAACGCGCCCCCGTCTCCGTTCGGAGCAAGAGTATGCCATCAAACCCGAGCGTCTCCGGTCTTCGTCCTCCGTCAAGGATAAGAGGTGACAGGGCCAAGTCCCCGGTCAATCCCCCGCCTTCGTCAATACGCCAGTTCCGGGCTCTCGCTGCCAATCCTCCCGTCCGGACCCAATCTTACAGCGAAGCGCTTGCACAGCCCCCTACTTCTTCGGGTAACTTTTTGACCGCAAAGACTGCTGGTAGCCTCAGAGGTCAGAAATCACATTCTGGCCTCAACCCCTCTCCCACCTCCAACCAACGTCGACTTGGGAGAAAGGCATCATTACCGACTTTGTCGGACCCGAACCAACCTGAAGCCTCTGGCTCCGGATCAAACGTTGCGCTGCCCCAGAGTCGATATGAAGCCACCACTGCTTCTTCGCGAGCGAAATCGCAAACAACCAGCCGCGCACATGGTTTGGAGCATCTTGTGCCACCTACTCGACCTTCAACCCCTTCTTCCAACCCCGCCGCCCTCCGTCTTACCATGCCAACCTCCTCATCACGGCTGAAAGCCCGCCCTCCTGTGTCTGCCGTTTTTCCTAACCGACCACCATCGAGATCGAATTCGAATTCGCCACTCATTCCTCGTCCCCCTTCTTCCATTTCGATTCAACAACCTAAACCACCAACCCCATCTCCCATCACCGGTTCCATTAAAGTTTTGAAGCGGCCAAAACGGCCAAAGGTGTATGGTGACGGGACGGAGCTCGATAACTTCGAGGACCTCCCCCTGGATGGTGATAAAGAGACGAGGTTCAGGGTCCAACCCAAGCTTAATCGGGTGCCCGGCGCCTCATATCCAAAACCACCAGAGAAGGAGACAACTAACCCCAAGGGCACCCTTCGGCGGAAACCAACGCGGGAACCATCAAGTAATAACTTGAGAGGTCCGTAACCAATTATCCTACTTTCAAAAACCTACTAACCATCCACGCGTTCCAGCCGAGTCCAAGTCTGTCACTCCCGTCCCTCCATTGCCAACAAGCTCTCTGCGTCGTAAGGGTCGAATCGATTCTTCGGTATTCAAACTGCCAACAACGGAAGAAATTCTGCTGAAGAAGAAACGTGTTGTCAGTTCACCAACAACGAAGAAGCCCCATCTTATTCGAAACCCTGGTGGCGCGTCAACACCCAAAGGTCAGTGGTCGCATCCAACATCCGCCTTGGGTCCTCTTGTTAACGTTTTGTTTAGTCGTCGGAGAGATGAAGTGGAACCCCACAGCCCTCCGTTGGGAGGGTAATGACCAAGCCCTTCGAGACTTTGACACTATTGGCACATCGATACGACCTGCTCTGATCACCCACCTCACCGGTTCATCCATCGGATCTCCTGTGGGCACGTTTGCGAACGGCGCGCGGATCGTAGGAAACATGATCTTCGATCCAACGCGGATGTGTTGGATATCGGCGCTGCCGCCAGATGAAGACGAGCCCGATGTCTTCGCAGACCTTGCCGATGATGAAGAGGATAGCGGTTGGGAAACCAAGGGTGGCACGATCCGTGCCAATCAACTCGCAAGCACTGCAGAATCCGTTGCTACCTCGGACGTTAGCGATGCCGGATCATTGAATCGCATTGAAGCCCCCAGTCCCGCTCGAAGTCTTCGGCGGCGGAGTTCGTGCGAGTCGGGTAGTGACAGAGGATCACGGGCTTCGCTTGTCTACGATGTGGATGAGAACTTCTTGCAGACGTGTCGCGATGCCGAAGCTCGCCATAAATCCGAACTGAAAGGTTGGAAGTTGAAGAGCAACGATGTCTTCGACCAGCCGGACCGTTCGTATCTTTGGGAGATTCGTTCGTTGGCGACCAGGCGTTACTAACATTATTTCGTGGATTTATGTTTATGGTTATTTCCTTTGTTCCCATTTGCATGTTTCCACCTTCGACGTGTAAATATGCTGTTCTCTTTTTTTTTTTGGTCCGGTCCACTGCCCCCCCCCCACCCGCTTTGTTTTCCGTCTGTTATATTTTTTTGTCGACATTGTTTCTATGCTTTCCCTTGTTTTCTCATTGTCACGACCAACCCATGCCCGCTTCGACACTCTTTTGAACAGTTCTTTTTTCTCGCTCTTCTCTCCACTATCGTCATCTCTCTCTCTGTCATGTTTTCCAGCTCTTGTTATGTAGCAAACTTAGCTCATCTATCCTCTACTAATCGAGTTGAATCAAGATGATTCTGGAGGCGGATTGTTCCTCCATTTTGATCGCCGTAGTCGCTGGATCTCCTGGAGCGGATTTGAGGGGGGACAACCCCAATTAGATGTTCGAGAACGAATTGGTGGCATTGTCCCGATGTCAAGCTTCTGTCAGGTGGGAACGCCAGGGCTGACCACGCGAGTGCCTCCTTTTGTTTCCTACAACAAGCCCAAACAGTCATCGCGAGCGCTGCCATGCGATTGCCCTGCACATCGGGAGATCGGATGACGGAGAAAGTTGTCAGTCAATAGGGAACATTGCGGAGGAACGGATGTTGTCGAACCTGTGTCCATGCGTACGGATGCAGTTGGCGCAGTTTGTGGAGAGTTGCAGGCTGCCACAGCTGCCCTTCGACAGGGATGCAACGCCACCGTTGGAGTTAACGGAATTCTAAATTCCTTCAATCCACTTCCAGAATACTCAGCCGTCGCGCCCGAGACACAACCAAGCGGGTTAAACTGCCACGATAATACGTCCCGTTCACACATCCGGCAGTGTCTTACGAGGCCCAGGGTGAAGAACGGCAGATAGTTAAGGAATAACGCTCAGCAGATGTGCGCCAATTGCAGGAGGAGCAATCGCATTCGATGGTTAAAATCTGATGTCAAGAGCCACGGGGTCATTGCTATGCGAGGTCAGAACGAATCGCCTGATTCAAACCAGAATACCTCTTGCCGGGCTCACCTTTGGGATCCTCCATGTCAATTTCCGTGCCAATGCAAGTTTTCTCCGAAGTACCCGCATAATATAGCCGGCATCTCACGTCGTCCATTTACAGGCCTCTCTTTCCCTCTGCAGCCATGTTCGAATAACCGCTGCTTGAAGCAAAACAGGACTCCACCGAGGTCTGAGAAAGCATATGGGGTTGGATATGGGTAGAAGATACGCGTGGAGCGACGAGAGGTAGGATGGGAGGACAAAGAACATTGACAAGGTAGGTGATCGGTCGATCGCAAGTACATCGACCACAAATCCGCCTCCCTTCCTGTCATCAAATGACTGTTTGCACGAGGCGCGTCATGACAAAATGACCGCCCATCTCCGTTGGGGTTCGGGTCCTTCCTCACAGCCTGTACGCCACGCCTTTTTCTCGTAGCTACTCCGATTTCCGACGATGGATACAAATCCCCAACGACCGAAAGGGGTGCTCTCTCCTCCTTGAATGTGGCCATTGAAGCCCTGAATCTCGCGAAGGAGATCGCTAGTGTCACGCCAGCCAAGGCCGCTTTTGGCTCCGTTAGTGTCCTTCTGACAATGGTCAGGGTACGTTTCCTCCCAATTCCGCGACGATGGGCCTCAGGTTCACGTGTGTCCAGGATTCGATGATTAACGAACAGGAATACGTCGAGCTCGGGTTGAACTGCGCTGATATCTGCAGAGCCCTCGACCGGGGGATGAACGGAAAGAAACTGGGCGATCTCAGTCAGTCCGTGTGCGAGGCGATAAATCAGTTGACGGCGTGGGTCAAACCAATGGTGCACAGTTTTGATGGTCCACTGATGATGCTGTTGTTCGCAGAACTGTGGCAGAAATCCAAAGGAAGATCATCAAACGGAGCGGACGGAACGCAGTCTCTCGGCTTGTGCATGTGAAGAATGACAAGGAAACGATCGCTGCTTGGAAGTTGGACCTCAACAGGATCCTCCATGTTTTCAACGTGCGTTTAACCACATTCTTGCTTGGTTGTCGCTGATCGTTCCCTTTCGGACTGAGTTGGCCATGAGCACCCATGTAACAGTTTCCGACATTCGGCATGATGTGTTGAGGATCAGGGAGGAGATTGGTGGTCAAGTTCGCTCGGTAAGTGCGAGCCTCCGTCCATCGATAACAGAATACTGACCACCCCCAAGACTCAAGCCAGGTCAGTGACCTGGAATACTAATGCTATGGGGTCTGCAGCCTTACGTTCACACAGCATCCCTCCTGGAGAATTGCCTCCCCCGCCACCGAAGGCCTGTTTCGGACGCGACGAGCTGATCGAGGAGATCGTTAGTCTCACAGAAAACTATACACCGGTAGCCCTCATCGGTGCAGGTGGAATCGGGAAAACATCTGTTGCTCTGGCTGTCCTCCACCACGATCGCATCAAGAAACGATTTGGCGATCACCGTCGATTCATTCGGTGCGACAAGTTCCCCACTTCGCATGCGAATTTTCTCCGCCGACTTTCGAAGGTTATCGGTGCTGGCGTCGAAAACCCCGATGACTTGATCCCCCTACGACCATCCCTATCCTCCAACGAAATGTTCCTAGTCCTCGACAACGCGGAATCCATTCTTGACCCACAGGGAGTCAACGCCCAGGAGATCTTTGCTGTGGTTGAGGAGCTGAGCCAATTTAGCGGCA
>Ga0307517_10013744_pt1 | contig 10965 bp, 17 predicted proteins | sample 23_EM_MG_FD_194515 | JGI IMG/M metagenome (GOLD analysis project Ga0307517, IMG submission 194515) | Populus trichocarpa ectomycorrhiza microbial communities from riparian zone in the Pacific Northwest, United States - 23_EM | ecosystem: Host-associated > Plants > Roots > Unclassified | place... | reverse complement strand
TTCTCGCCATATAAATACAGGGTGAACTTGGTCTTGTGCCTCTTATCAACCTCAAAAACCTATCGGGAGGTATAGATCATTGATAGATCAAGTATATATGGCAAATTGAAGGAGTTCACGAAAGCTGCGATAGTTCTAAACAACGAGCCGAGAAACGGGATTTCAGGATCTATTTTCGGAGGCCTTTTGTCCTGTTGGGTTTGAGACTTTGAATTTGTGTCCGTTTGCAGCTTAAGAATGAATTGTACTGATGCAATAGGACCCTGAATACGACATCAAAAAAACTCTGATCATGTGTTGGGGAAATTTCCTTTTTAAGGAATGAATTAAAGATCTGGATCACCGAGAATTCATGCGTCAGCGTTCTGGCTCTCGTATGAGGATTCCGAAGCTAAGTTCACAAATATGGGAACAGGTCTGGGTGTTTCTAATGAGGGAAGGAAGTCCAGACTCCCGAATGCCCTTACCAAAGAATATCGGGGAGAATCACAGCAGATGCTCAAAGTTACTCCAATGTGGAGAAAGAGTGGTGTTCAGGACGCTATTGCGGGGCCTGTACTTGAGATACTTACCTGTTCCTATTACGCGAGAACGTGGTATGAATAACAAACTATAAAGGGTCTGAGGTGCAGGGCTGGAAGAATTTTGAGACGGAGAGCTACACGTGACTTTACTAGATACTCGGCATATAAAGTCTGAAGACTCCATTGCCCGGTCCTTCCTTCCTTTCCCTCATCCAACCATCTGCACTCTTTCTTCTAATACACATCTTTTAACGCTCAGCGCTCAATGGCTACAAATGATAAAAACCGCACTGATGACTTGAAGCAATCAAGTCCCATCTCGATCCCCATGGGTGCTCGGGGTAGAGCAAGGTCTATGTCTATCTCATCATCGTCCTCGGATTCAACGAGCTCTGCTTCGGAACCCCTTACGCCAGTGGGTTCCGCACCTCCCCACCGTCTCTCCATTCCTTCATCTACGTCGCCCATTCTATCTTATTTCCTGGCGCAGTCCCCAACCAAGACCCCCGCCACCGCTTCGTTCCCGTATAAACGTAAATTTGGCACGGCCCCGGTCCTTGAAGGTAGTTTTCGCAAATAACTTACAAGTGAATAAGTTGACCAAATTTCATCCATTTTAGCAGAAGAACCAGAGGCTGAGATTCCAGTTGCTGCCCATGCACGACGCGCAAGCGCCACCGTAGCCAATCGCTTCGCTCAATCTGGGCCCTCCGCATTCCCAGACCCAAAGAACGATCGTGGAACTAATCTTCTGCGAAGGCTCTCTCTTAGCAGCTCTGCCTTCGTAAAGGTGAGTAATATCTGTTTCGTCTCACATTTGAATGCATGTATTCACCGTCAAAATTACCCCGCTCAGCCGACCCTGGACACGGGTGGTCGTCCGCCTCCGCCTCCAAACACGGCTGTTACCCCCACCGACAAAACGGCACCATTCAAGAATAAACCCCGTCGGTCCGCTACTATCAGCGAGAACGCCAAGCCACGCAGGGCACCTTCTCCCATGGGAGAAAGGATTCTCAAGGGCCACTTCGACGGGTTCAACTAATTCCGCATTGCATCATACATTACGTTCCCCCAACTCTCTGGTATTCCACACGCTCTTTTCACAGCCCCAAAGGACTTCCGTGTCCTCTACACATATTCGCAGCATGATACCCGCAACCGCTTCGTGAATTGTACTCCCGATAAGCTATCCATGGGGTAGACGTTACTCCTGAACGCATATCCCTGCATGTCCCAAACTGTATCTTTTGTCTAGTATTCGCATAGCCCTTCTCCCTGGGTGTCCCCGCAATCGCCGCATCACTAGCTTCTGGGTAGCATGGATTCCATGCCACTCTCCATTCAATATGCTTCTTGGAAGGAGAAGCATCGTTACTTGTACCCATCATCACCATCACCACCGCCACTTTCGTCACCAGCAGCTTACGTTCAAAGTATTCTATGTAAGTCCTTCGGTCGTTTTACCCATCGCCATGACCTAATTACCCCTCTCCCCACTGCTAGCTGGAGACTCAGCTTGGAATGTTGTTTAAACAAGCTGTTTTTTCATTTCTTAATTATTATGATGTCGCAAACGTTTTCCTTTTTCGTTGTGTATGATATTCGGTTTTTGTCTCGTGTCGCGTCGTTGGGATTCGTGTGCACAGGTGTACGTTCAAGTTGTACTATTTAGCTTCAAAAAATGATTTTTATGTACTGTGATGCTCTTTGACCTGGGTCCTTTCAATATGGTCTAGACTCTAGAAACCCGAAAACCGGCAACTGGATTTTGAACTCATTCATTTCTTCCCAATGACAGGCATCGGCCTTTTCGAAAAGACGATCTTCTTCTTGACGATCCCCGCAATAACCCAGCCCGCGCTAGATCCTCCTTGCAGCGTGCCATCGTCTGCCTCGACTTGATCTGGACCTGCCAAGTCGACGACCATCGCATCGCCTTCTTCGACGTCGTTGTCGGTGTTATTGTTCATGATGTCGACATCTCGATCTGAACGAGGTATAGTAGTGGCGGCGGCGTCGGTGTTCCGCGTGGACCCGGTTCGGAGGAGAATAGCATATGGCTTTGGGAGAGATGCGATCTTGCCCTCGAGGAGGTGGTGCCCGATTAACAGGCTTGGCTTGGACTAACCAAGAAAAGAAGGCCGTTAAATCAATGCCCAATGACACGATCTGAGAAAATACAAAAGTTGCTCTGTGGACATAGACAGAGATAGGACTCTAGAGAAGAAGCCGCATCGCGAGATATATTCACTGGTGTTACTCACAATCGCTTCGTCGATCTTGAGTGTACCGACTAGTCTCCCATTCCGCTCGCTTGGGTGGTTCAGCTCAACCTCGAGCGAGCCTTGTAGTTCAATGAGCATGATCTCGTCATGCGAGATCTTCACCAGTCCTGGTGGGAGCTTGAGGTTGGACGAAGAGGGTGGTGAGATGGTGATGGGGATCCGTGGCATTGTAGGCTGAAGACTCGGTCCGGTGCAGGCGGGAACTCGGTCGCAGGAATAACCTCAAGAAAGTGTGTTTGGGAAATCGGTGAGATATTATTATGAGGGAAGGAGATGATATATAGGAAGTGCTATGGCTGGTGTCATGAGAGTCAAATGGAATGATGAACGCGACGCGACGCGTTGTTGTCGTCTGGTTGTCTCTTGCTTGGCTTCCGAGGGGAAACCAAATTATAACCGATCCTACCGTTCTGTTATCTACCATTGCATTGCATGATTGCAAAAAAAAAAAAAAAGAACAAAAAGAAACGACATTACATTTGCAAAATGAATTGCGGATGTTATGATAGCTCCTCTTCCCCGGACTACTCTATGAATAAAGCCATAAAAATTACATAAAAAAACCCATCAATCCTGTGCCATAGTTTCGAGGTTGAATGTAACCTCAAACAGGAAAATCCCCAAATTCCCAACTGAAGCACTCCTAAAGGAAAGAAGCAGAAGTTAGACTTCAGAGAGAAAAACGGCGAAGGAACGGAGATGATACGCACGACACAATCGACCTCGGCTTTCGCCTCAGGAACCTCTCGTCCCACCTCCTCGCTGGGTGGCCATGGGTCCGCGAGCAACCTTTCGATCACATTGACAATCCCATGGGTACGAATGTCTACAGTCCACGATGAGTTCGAAACGGTGTCATAAAGAATCGTTTTTCCAAGATGGCATCTGTAATGATAATCGAAGAGTTATTTATATAAACCACCTAGGAAAGCAAAGCAGAAAACTGACGCTGTTTCCATCGCGTATCCACCCAACGCACATGAGGAGAGAATGCCATTGCATGTGCCCATCGCGATGGGGTCTGCTGTGTGATAGATATGTGTGACATGGTGGGTAGAGGGCTGAAAGCGTGATTGTCAGAAGGAGTTTCGGGAAAAGGCGGAGAGACACTTACGGGAGAAGGCAAATGAAGGCGTGTCGCAGCTAACCTCTCGCCTGGTGATTCGAACGTTACTGTTGGTAAACCAAATGTAACACCGACGAGACTGGCCAAGGCACCACCCAATGAATGCCCCACCATCCATATGTTAGAATTAGGGCTGAAAAGAAGGTATGAATATTGACAGCGTTCACAAGCCACCATAGCGATGTACTCACTACATGTAAGTAAGGTTGTTATACAAATACTAGAAAACGAATAATGTTAATAATGGAGACCAACAGAAGATAAAAAAAGATATAGCATACTGTGCCAATTGGGTAGAACAAGCTCTCAGAGGCTAAGGCATCTTCCAAGCACGTCTGGTCACATTGCCAACCACCGCGGTAACATCCACAGACAGTCGTCCATGTCCAGTCAATTCGTGCACAGCAACAACTGAAAAGTAGATTGTCGTTCAATTTGTCCTTTTTCGTCGTCGGTCCACCTCCCCCAAAAACACCAGAAGACGTTCCTTTTATGGATATAATAACAGTCGAATTGTCGGGTGTTGCGAAAACATGTCCCCTGAATCCATCTGAATCTGGTTCCCAACCAAACGGATAAGACTGGGAATAAACGGTCAAAATATATTCAGGTAAGAAAGAAAAAAGGATTTACAGCATTCCACCCGTCACCAAGGTCATACCACGCGGGGTCCTCAGGATCGACATATGCGTTGTTCGTCATTTTCGCCAGCTCGAGCAGCGTTTCTCGATTCTCGACATCCGGGCCAATGATTTCCTCTTCATCCCAATCTAACCACTCATTTTCACCAAACCTGAGCGACCGCAACCGTGCCCGTTCATGCGCACCAAACGAACTGGGACGGAACGTTTTTCCTAACCGCGACCGAACGGAATACGAGGATTTGGTGCTCCCAGAGGTGTCACCTGAAAGGGTTTTGAGTGCTTGGGGTGATACATCGGAAAATATAACATGTGCGGTTGATGAAGACACAGCGTGCAGATGGCGCAGCTCGAATTGGAGCACAGCAGGATCGCCACTCATTTGGAGTTCGTTATGACGAGAAGAACTGTCCCCGGAAAGCCATAAGACGATGGGGACGAGGAAGCTCGCCACTGATGTCAGTAGCATCAGGCATAACCAAGACTGGCGGCGGTGTTGGCAGGGTGGTGACTGTCGGGAATCAACAGCGTGTGGTCCAAAATAGTGATCTTCCGTGTGACACTGGCCATGCAATCGACGCCTCAGAACCGATCGTTTACTATTACGGACTTATGATGGAATAAGATACAGGTGATAGTGGTTGCTCTACTCGGGGTTTTCTATTACTTGGGATAATACCAAATTAGTCGCTGCTCGACCAGCTCTATGATGTCACCACGATCTCCGGCCTACCAGAATGCATTATCGTCTTGCAAAAAATAGGGTATAGTCTATCAAGCGCACATGGCATCATGTTTCAGAGATCCAACCTCTCCATCGCCAACCCAAGAGGGTCAGTGGGCACGAAGTTGTTGGCCAGGAGAACAGAGTCTGCTGTGGCTCCGCTAACACCAGCACCAAAGAAGACCTCGGGACTGGTACATGCTGCGACTGCGCGTCGCATGTGGGTCGTCATGAAGGAGAGTCCTACTTGGTAGGCAGCTACCGGGAAAAGCTAAGCGACCAGAAATCTCGATAGTATGGTTGTTTCTTACAATTCATCCAACCAAACCCTTCTCGAGGAACCATCTTGAAATCGATTCCTTGGTTGCCGTACTCAGCATCCACCAGATGGGAGAGTTTCACAGCATCAAACTGAAAGTTAATGTTAACACGCGACAAAACTAAATCCTGTGGGTTCGAACACACCTTCTCGGGGACAACTCCGTTGAAATCAACGAAAGCGGTGGTCATCCTAGAGCAAAAATGTCAGCCTGAAATATGACATCGAGCTAAGAATGACGAACATGTAAAGGAAACGATACGCCAGTCTCTGTGCCTCCTCCAGATATCCGTAACGTTCCAACCCAACCCATGCCATGATCTGATGGGGCGGCCTGTCCAGAAAGTTAGTTTTATGACCTTGAATGAATTGTTCGTATGGGACCCGTACCATGCGTATCTGTAAACGAGAATGAATAAAAGGATAATTTTTGTCAGAGCTGACTTTGGCTTACGGGTAATCCCACTGTCGATTCGGACGATCCAAAGAGATTTTTCCTCGAGATTCCTCCGTCCCAGAAACAAGGCCGCCAAGAACCTCAAACTTCGTCAACGAACGCGAACTGATGAATAGGACATGAATTAATGAGTGGTCTTTTAAAATGAACGGAAGCTGAACTCACACAAGCTTCCAACACTGTTCTTCGCTCGCGCATCCAGCCCATAGAGCCCAGAACGCAGTTACACTCTCATACAAGATCTGCTTCTCCGCAACCGTATCGTAGTCGAAGTACAGACTCTTGCTTTCATTCCAAAGGTACTTGTCGATCACCTGCTTCCTGAAGTCGGCCCTCTCGAACCACTCGTCGCTCCTCTGCATGCGGCTCTTCGAGCTCTCCCTGTGGGGATTTGCATACGATTCAACCGAAGGAGGGAAAGGCGCCAACGGGAAATCCTCCTCGAGATCCAGCTCATCATCAAACACCTCGCGAATGGCGGTGCCGATGTCCACTTCATACTTGTAGAGCAAACACTGCAAGTCGATCGTCCCCAGGTTCGCACACCGCTTTTCGAATCTGTACGTCGTATCGTGCCCAGACTCGCGAACGGCACGGTCGTGCAGGAAATACTCATCAAGGTCGGGTTCCTTCAAGATCCCATCATTGTACATCTCGCTAAATTCTAGCACCGAGAGGCCATGCTTTGCGGCGTACGGTTCGAGGATGTGGGTGAAATGAGTGGCTTCCGTCTCGGGGGGGATACCAAGCCCATCCGGTCGATAGCGGGAAAGTCCTGTCTTGGGGTCCATCCGAGGCTCCGCCACCCAGATAGTGTGATACTCCTTGATCGCCGCCTGGATCGCGCGCTTTAGCCAATCCCTGTTCGAGTCAACGTCGGATCGGTCCAGCTGGTTGTAGATTTGGAGTGCCATATCTGTCAGGAAAGGCGGTTGCGTGCGGCAGAGGTAGTAGCTCCGACTTCCGTTTAAGATCTTTCCGTAATGCTTAATTTCAAAAATAAAGTGCTCCACCATGCCTTTGGCCATGCTCACTTGACCATCGACAAGGAGGCCAAGAGCAATGAAATAAGAGTCCCAATTGTAAAGCTGTCCAAGAAACACGGACTTACGTCAGAATACGATAAAGAAGCTAGAGTGGAGTATAGCTGACCTCATTAAATCGAGCCCCAGGTACGATGAACGGAATTCCTTTCAATGTCTTTCCGCCGGTGCTGTCGTCAATCTCGTTCATCGCCAACGCCAGGAGGCCGGGCTTCGAGTTTAAACTTTTGACGAAGAGAGGATCATCAGGCTTCGCAGGCAACACTTGGACATCGAGATTCATGTGAGGTTTTTCCTTTGCCACCCTCCGGTAATATTCAGCCATGGCCGGCTCCCCGTGGGGGACGTAGATGCGCGGGTTTACTCGGCCAGTCCGGTTTTTGGGGTCTGCGGTGATAATCTCCAGACCATCACCGTCAATACGCCGCGTAAGGGAGTGCCAGAAAGAGTTTTTAATCATCCGAGAAAGGCGGTCAACTGGGTTCTCCGTCAGGCGGGCCTCGTCCAGTACGATGCGCTTCCTATTGTGGTCGCGTGCAAGGGCGAGTTCTTGAAGGAGGTTGGACAACATATATGTGCCCTACGTCGGTTATAACGATATGAGAAAAAGGTAAATAAAGGAAAGAGAGGGAGAGGGACTCACCCTGATGTCGAAAGTTTTGAAGCCATTGCTCGTTGCTGTTCCTAGAGCCATCATCTTAGGACCCGCGTCGGTGACGCTGATCTGGAAGTCGCCATCTGTATCCTCTTGCTCGAGGACGACACGAATGGTTTCCTCAACGTCGATGAGAAAACGCCGTGGTGGGCCAGATACGGACTTCTCGTCATGAGACATGCGTCGAGCACGCATATGCCAATCTTCCTGAAAGGCGGGAACCTTCTTTGGGTTGTAACCATGGAGGTGGGCCTTGGTTTCAAGAAGATTGGAAAGTGTAAGATGCAAGTGAGGAATGAGCTTACGTGGCTGTAGGTTCGCGAACGAGTGTAGGCTTCGCCACCTCCATAGTACGTAGCAGGGTCAGCGTTGACAGCTTTGGGGATGTGGTCGTCAAAGAACGTCACGCTCGGTGGGTGGGTGACGGTTGGCGCCATTAAGTTCTATGAGGAGAAGGCGGGGTAATAAGTGATTGTTGGGGTTTGAAGTCAAACCGATGGGGTTCTTGGACCACTTTCTTGTTCGGCTATTTGAGGGAATAAATAAGGTCATCCCCGTGCATATAAATAAGCGCAAAACACCTACGAATTTCAAATGAACTCCGCCACACGACAGATTAATTACTTCGGAAACTTTTGGTCGGCACGTAGACACCGTGGTGTTGATATCTACAAGTTGGCGCTTGGCGAGTTGCCAATGGTTTGTATGACGAGATCTGTTCATTTGATAAGCAAATAGCCAATAAATGGCTAGAAATTCAAGTACCAAGATCCTAGCTTTGAACCTGCAGAGATATGGATTCTGGAGGATGGGCGGATGGAAAGCGAGACCGTTGGAGACTGGACGGATTATATATCCCCTGATGAGAACGGCATCGGTCCGTACTTGGAAACTGTCACCCTCTCTAATTACCCCAATTGGATATCGGATGCCAAGCTCCGCCCCACCATTCAATGTTATTTTTATTGCTATGAAAATGCTCCGGAGTAGGTGTCTCGGAACCGGTGCAATTTTGCGAGGCGATCTCATGCAAACACACGAAGGTTTAGATAGTTCGGTGGTGGATTTAACGGTGGACGGATGGTACCTTACTGTCCCTCACCCCAAATACGCTATAGAGGCGCTGCAAGGGCGCTTATATCACGAAAAAGGAAAATAACCAAATGATCATTAGATAGTGCCTTTCGGGAGCATCTTCAACAAGTCCAGGGAACAACAAAAAAAAGTGACATCCATCGGAGAGCTGAAATCAACTGAAGGACATGCGAAGTTCCTGCAAAATATCGCTTGTATTCGTGAGAATTGTTCCTCGTTCAAATGTTTTTCTTCTTCTTCTTTGTATGTAGCCGCCCAACCTCCAGAGGCACTCGATGTCAGGTCAACACCCAAGGCACATCGAAAAAGCTGATTTTATTTTTAGCGGCGCTTCCCACGGTTCTCACGTGCCAAATCGCGTAGCCGCCCTGTTCTGATTCATTGCAGAGATCGTTCATTTCCACATCCCTCGATGGCCTTTGCAACAAAGTACGTAAAATTATTATGATTTCTATTCTTGTCTAACACTTTCACAGTACCTCAGCCTTTGGCATGAAGCCTGCCACGACGAGTGGTCTCTTTGGAGCCGCCCAACCACAGCAGCAGCAAACCGCGAGCTTTGCGAATGCACCTCCTCTAGGCCAGAGCCAGCAACAACAGCCTGGGAACTTGTTCGGTGGATTTGGCCAGAATCAACAACAAAATCAGCAGCAAAATCAACCACAAAGCAACTTATTTGGGCAACCTCAACAGCAGCAACAGCAACAACCTGCAGGCGGATTGTTTGGACAACCTCAGCAGCAACAGCAGCAACCTGCTGGTAATATTTTTGGACAGCCTCAACAGCAGCAGCAGCAACCTGCCGGGAATTTATTTGGACAACCTCAGCAACAGCAACCTCAGCAGCAACAACAACCCGGTGGTGGCTTGTTCGGACAACCTCAGCAACAGCAGCAGCAACCCACAGGCAATTTGTTTGGACAACCGCAACAGCAGCAACAGCAACAACCCACTAGTAACTTGTTCGGACAACCGCAGCAGCAACAACCCGGTGGTGGATTGTTCGGCCAATCCCAACAGCAGCAGCAGCAACAACAACAACAACAACCAGCAGGAGGCCTTTTTGGCGGCGGCTCTCTATTTGGATCAACGACTAACACGAATGCTCAACAACCTCAGCAACAACAGCAAGGAAGTGGTCTTTTCGGGTCGACGAGTGCAAACCCATTACAGGCCCAGGCTACACTACCTTCTGCGGCGTTTGGAGGTACGGGTGCGACGACAGGTGCATTCGGGAACACGATATTCGGCAGCAAACCGGAGCAACAGCAACAACAACCACAACAACAACAGCAGCAAAAGTACGCATAAATCGACTATTTCATTTGCTTGGAACGCGAACTAACTCTTTTGTTTAATAGTTTTGGGTGTGTTCAGGTTTTAATTCTGTTGGTATAATCCTCGTCTGATTGTCCCCGCTCAGGGGTTTCAATACCTTTGGACAAAATCAAAATTTAGCCGTCTCTACTCAACAACCTTCCGGTCCACCCCCCTTCACGAAAGCAACCAAATTTAACGATCTCCCAGATGATGTCAAAAAGATTCTCGAAACTATCGAGTATGCGACCCTCTACTTTGATCTTTGGCCAGATATTGACCCCATCATTGCAGCTCATTCATTCAAGGCCGGACTCAGGTTGGTAAAGAACTCAAACAACGGAAATTAGGCGAAGAACCGACAAAAGGACGCGAAGCCATCCGAAATCTCCGCAAGGTTAGTTCCATCTACAGGATCGCCTTGATAGGTTACTGAGGGCAATGCACTGCAGGAACTGACCAGCATAGCAACTACGATTCGTAACGACTTGCATATGACTCAAGACATAAAAGCCAAATCCCAACAGTCTGTTGCGGACGCCATTGCCGCCATTAACATCATCGACGGGTTCAGGAATCCACAGAGTGGGAACACGTATCTCAAGGACCACGCTAATTTCCCCCTTGAGTAAGGCTTTTCGCTGAATTTTCAATTCCGATCCCTCATCGATCTTTATTTTAACAGATATTTCACTGGTGTGGCAGACCAGATGAAAGAGCGTTTGACGTGGTATATAACAACGATCGAGGTTGGATATTTTTGCTTCTCTCTGCAA
>Ga0307517_10013743_pt1 | contig 10966 bp, 10 predicted proteins | sample 23_EM_MG_FD_194515 | JGI IMG/M metagenome (GOLD analysis project Ga0307517, IMG submission 194515) | Populus trichocarpa ectomycorrhiza microbial communities from riparian zone in the Pacific Northwest, United States - 23_EM | ecosystem: Host-associated > Plants > Roots > Unclassified | place... | reverse complement strand
AGCTCGATCCCAGCTATTATCACTTGCGGCCAGACGAGCTCGCCTTTTTCCAGCGCCTTACAGGCATTGACGATGAAAGTGTGCTTAAACAGCACATCTTGCGCGTTCAGGCAAAGGCTTATGAGGTAAGCGCCGGACGATTCAGGTGAGATGGATGATAATCAATGGATGTACACCGAATCGGGAGAAACGCCCTGCATCTCGGTCTTGAGAGGTATCGATGCCGTCGAGCGTGAATGCATCGCCGATGTGAAGGACTGGTGGGGGAGGGCTGCTGGCAGTGGAGTGATGTGGCAGTCGATAAAGTGGCACATCATATGGCTAGGCGTGTACAAGAAAACCCACCTCCGGCTCGCTCTTCTATGCGAGGGAGGATGGTTTCGAAAGGCGAACAGTGGAGGTGCAAGCGTCGATGTCCACATGGCGGGTCAACGCCCAAAAAAATATGCGAAAGATGTTCGAACGCAGAAGAAGTGGTGGTAGTGGCGGGTGTGTCAAAATTTTCTGCTCGAGTTTGAATGCGTAGGGAGAGCGGGTGCAATGCCTGTCAGGATGAGTATAGAATCGGCTCAAAGGCGTTGAACACAGCCAGTGCACCGTTAGACTATCTCAGCCGTGCTAGACATATCGAGGCTCCTAAAAAATCTACTGCCGCCTGGCAATCCAATGCGAGGGAAGTAGTGGTAGTCGTAAACGCGTACCAGGCATATTGACGCCGCCCGCGTTTGGATTTGGACGCGAGAGGTGGTGGTGATGGTAGATGCATCCAAACTTGAGGGAGGTGGGTGATGGTAAATGTATGGAAAGTCGAGGGGAGGTGAGATTCGAACACGAATGACGTGGTGGTGAGGGTGAACGAAGCTTCTACCTCCGACTCGCATTTGAACGCGAGGAAACCAGGTGAATTGAAACGGCACCAATAATGTCGAGGCGGAAACGACGCCTTTGTTGCAGTCCGCGAGAACTTGAAGAAAATAAGGATCGATATGAGAAGAAAATATTGTTAGTAAACACACCTTTTCCCTCGATATCGCATCCTCCTGCACATGTTTGGACGCGACAGAGGGGGTAGTGGTATGGAACACGTCAAATGACGGTCGATGCGTCAGAATGCCGAATGTGACCCACGAAAAAATGAAACTGATAAGATAAGATACCATAAAACAAAAATGAAGTCATCTTTCCAAAGAATTCTGAAACTTTCCCCTTCCTCGCACTTTCCACCATGAACTCCCCAGGCTATATCTCTATATCGACAATTGCTGTCTTGGCATCTCCCCGACCTGTTGAACCACAAAAAGGTCCTCGAAATGTGGTTTTCGATGCTAATTTGTATATTGCCGAAGATACCGAACAATCTTCTCTTGCTCTCCTTCGTTACTTTGTCCCCGATAACATGATAAATGCCATCCAAAAAATCACCGAAACAAATTTTCAAAAGGCTTTCATTATTGCTAATGTATGTTCCTCCATCATTAATGTCATTCTTGCCTATCTAATTTACACAAGATATCTTCCATCCCTAAAAACTCTATTCCGAGTGAATTAGTGACAGAAGACCTCGAGATTAGTGATTATGCATGTGTAGGAGACATTCTCCAAGTGAGCCCCTTAACTTTTTACACATATAATATTAATCCAACAAAAAAAAAAAAGGTAACACTCCTCGATGATGATGTCGATGAAAAAATTCGTCCATACATCAATGTGACGGGCATTATTACCAAGTTCGACACAGAAGACCACTCATTCAATATGTGTCCCACACAGTATATTGCCCTGCCGCGCACCACTTCTCCTCTTCCCTTACACGGCTACTTCATGGAATCTAAACGGTGGGGTGATGGTAAAAAACCCACGTTATCTCTCGGATCCACCATTGCTTTCGGTGGCTTCATTGATAGGATCCGACGGGAACATAACATTGATAAACCGATGTTATCCATGGAAATTGAAATCGCAAATATTGCTTACATTACCAATCGCCAAAATTCACCTAGCCGTAGATATTTCTCTTTTAGAATGTCTGCTAAAAATACTAACATCACACTACAGATACTGATACTCGAGCAACAACTTCTCGAACACGATGGAATTACAACAAATCCACTAAGAAAAATTATCCGAGTCAATCTCAGGCTGGCACTTCGCAACAAACCATGTCAGAATCCGTAACTCAAGGAAAACGAAAACGCTCCAAACTCTCCGATGAAGGTGACGACCACACAGCATCTGATGACAGCGTGAAAAAAATGGAATAAAGAAATTCCATCTCACTTATCATAACATGTACATTATTTGTAACACTTTGTAACACTCGAATTGAATCAAATTAATTCCGCAAGTACCCGAGCGGAGCGAGGGAACGCGCTAGTCCTACAACAAAAAAGACCAGGGTTCCCACGCCTTCGGTGCCCGTTTTCGAAAGCAGGACGCCTGCCGCCTCGCGTCTCTTGCTCTGCACATTTCCGTTCGTCGATTTCGTGCCTGCCTTCACCTTCCTTTTCTTTTTAGCGCGGGAGGAGGACCTGCCACGATGGCATCTTCATGTTTTTGTGTTTGGCTGCATGCTCCCAGTGTACACAAAGTGAGACATGGTGGCCGTGCATGTGCGCCTTTGTTTTCCTCTGTGCGTTCACCATGTCTAATCTTCGCAGATCCTCCCGCATTAGTGATGCCTCTTATCGGCCACGTACGACATGGAGCCTCCCACAAATTGTATCAGTTGCGTGCATAAGTTTTCTCAAAAAATGGCAACACTCACACAAAGTTTTTGGAAATAGGGTGTAGCCCCGTCATCTCGAGAAAGTGTACGGAGACATGTACCTCAAGCAGAGGAAGATCATATGGATGTGGATGATGTGGCACCCACTGGCAGTAGTATGTTTCCTATATCATTGCTTTATGAACCCGATTACTTATGCAGTCGCTTTTTTTTTTTTTTCTGCAGGACAACCATCGGTTGTAGATCCTGCACCGTTATCGACAGATGAATCTGGTAGTACACATGGTAAGTCCAGGTCTGTTATTTACGCAGCCTCCCTTTTTTGATATATTTTAAAAAAGCTGCTGTGCGACAGCCTATTGTAGAGTCGATATCACTGATAGTACATGATTTTCGAAATCATGGTGAGTCTTCACTGAATGACCGTTTCCATTGCAACCTCTCATTATCTCCTCGAAGATCCTCTCTTCCTTGCTGCCCGGCGTGCCTATCACGAACCTCGCACGCGACATGATCTCGGACGCATGGAGGTCAGGTGCCGGTGGTGTGGGGCTCTACATTGGATGATGGAGAAACTTAGTGATTCATCAACAAGTAGTCCGGTCTTTGGCCTGTGCTGTAACAGCGGCAAAGTTGTATTACCTCTCTTGCGAGACCCGCCTCAAAGTTTGAAAGCGCTTCTCGAACGCAATGATGGACAGGGGAAAGACTTTCGAGAGAACATTTGGAAATATAACCGTGCTTTCGCATTCACTTCTCTCCAAGTTACTGAAGATCACTCGGTGAATGAACGACGTCAAGGGCCCCCAGTCTTTCGAATTCAAGGAGAATTGCACCATCGTGGTGGCCCCCTTCTTCCTGCGACAGACCGACCTCCAACATATGCCCAACTCTACTTCTACGACACACAGGCTGCTCTCGAACACCGCTGCCATCAGAATTCGGGACTCAACCCCGACACATTGCGTATGTTGCAAGACATGCTTTTGAATCACCACCAGTATGCACCCATCTACCAGCACGCTTATGAGATTCTCGAGCGCTATGACCCCGATGATGATGTTTCCATTCGTTTACGAGTCACACCTGGCCATGATCGTCGTCGATACAATCTGCCAACTGCTGATGAAGTGGCTGTGATTTTACCAGGAGTAGAGGGGGATAATATGCAACTTAGTCAACGTGACATTGTACTCCAAAATCGTGCAGGAGGGTTACAAATTATAAATGACCTGCATCCTGCTTACGTCCCCCTGTACTATGTCCTTCTTTTTCCCTACGGCGAAAATGGATGGCACCCCGCATTGAAGCTTCGCTCTCCTGACAGCGGGCGAGTTGTTGCCAAGCGTCTCACCCAGACTCGATATGTCGCGTATCAATTGCATGTTCGCGAAAACGAATACTCTGTGTTGCTGCGTGGGGGCCGTCTCCTTCAACGCTTTATGGTTGATATGTTCGCATCCATTGATCAGAGCCGACTTCTTTGGTTTCGGCTAAACCAGCCAACCATTCAAGCATGCCTCTACAGTGGGCTGGAGGACGCTGCTGCACAAGGAGACGATGATGTGGATCTTCATAGTTTAGGTCAAAGATTTATTCTTCCTTCGTCTTACATTGGTGGGCCACGTCACATGCAACAGCGCTTTCAAGATTCGATGGCAATCGCGCGATATTTTGGACAAGTAGACATATTTATGACGATGACCACGAATCCGCAGTGGCGCGAAATCACACAAGAGCTTCTTCCTGGACAAACGGCTTACGACAGACCAGAATTGGTTTCGCGGGTCTTTCAGATGAAAAAGAAGGCCATTATCGACTTCATCTACAAACATGGGATTTTCGGCTCTGCAGTCGCCTACATATACACCATCGAGTTTCAGAAGCGAGGGCTTCCACATATGCACATCCTCATCTTTTTGAAGGAGCCATACAAACTCAACACAACTCAAGCAATCGACTCATGTATTTGGGCCCGATGGCCTGATCCTGAAACCCAACCTTTGTTGTTCGAAACCATCAAGAGATGTATGGTTCATGGGCCATGCGGAGCAGCAAACCCGAATTCCCCCTGCATGGAAAACAGTAAATGCACAAAAGGTTATCCAAAACCATTTGCCGAATTCACGACCATGGACGAACATGGATTTCCCATCTATTTTCGACCGAACGATGGTCGCTCATACTCTATTGGAGGCGTCTACGTCAACAACCAGTGGATCGTCCCCTTCTGCCCCTTTCTTTCAGCAGCATTCGACTGTCACATCAATGTCGAGTGCGCCGCCTCCCTTGGGTCTTTCAAGTATCTCTTCAAATACATTCAAAAAGGTCCAGATCTCGCATCGCTTGAGATCAATGACCGAGATGAAATCAAAAGGTACACAGAGGGCCGTTATATCTCTCCATCGGAAGCAAGCCATCGCATCTATCAATTCGATGTCCATGGCCAAGTGCCGAATGTCGTTCGCCTTCAAGTCCACTTGCCAGGTCAACACATGGTCACATTTGACCCTGACGAGAACATCGATGCAATCCTTGCGAGGGCCTCTCATGAGCGCACCACACTCACAGCCTATTTTGAAGCCAATGCCCATCCTGGAGAGTTTGGGGTTGAAGCTCGAAAACACACCTACCAAGAATTTCCACAGCATTTCATATGGAAAGCCGATGGAAAGAAATGGTCGATACCGCAGAGATCTCATTTTGCAATTGGACGCATGTATTTCATTCCTCCTACAGCCGGTGAACGATTCTACCTTCGAACATTGTTAACAGTTGTCAGAGGAGCAACATCGTTTGATGACTTACGTCGGTACAACTCGGATGAGCCTCATCCGACTTTCCATGCAGCCTGTATTGCGCGAGGGCTCCTGGAAGACGATGGTGAATGGAGCCAATGTCTCGAAGAGGCCTCACTGATGCAGACTGGCACCCGCCTTCGCCACCTATTTACAACCATCCTCCTTTTCTGTACACCCTCGCAACCCGATCAGTTATGGGAGCGATTTCGAACTTATATTTGTGATGACCTTCCCTATCGCCTTCGCACCCTGGGTGTTAACAACGCCACGGACAACGAAATCTATGATTACGGTTTATACATAATCGACAACATCCTCCATGAATCCGGCCACAGCCTCAGTGACTGGCCCTCCATGCCCCAACTCCAACGACAATGGGAACAGTACAGTGTCAATGAGATGATTGCTGAGCAATTGAACTACGACCGTAGCAGTCAGCGTGCATTCTGGGAAAGCCAACACCGGCTCCTCAACAGCGAACAGAGAGGTGCTTACGACAGAATTCTGTGCTCAGTTGAGAATGGCGCCGGTGGAATGTTCATGATCAATGGGCATGGAGGCACTGGAAAGACATTCCTCTACAAGGTCGTTTGCAGCAAGCTTTGCAGCGATGGTGCCATCGTACTTTGCACTGCATCTTCTGGCATTGCTGCTCTGCTACTTCCTGGAGGACGTACAGCACATTCGATGTTCAAGATCCCTATTGATGCGTTATCGCCAGTGTCAATTTGCTGCATACCAAAAAATAGCATGCGTGCTGACCTGATGCGAGCAGTGAAATGCATCATATGGGATGAAATTGTTCCACAACACCGATATGCTATTGAGGCTTTAGATCGTACGCTCCGAGATCTCAGGGACAACGACGAACCTTTCGGTGGAGTCACGCTCCTGATGGGTGGAGACTTCCAGCAAACGCTGCCAGTCATTCCCAATGGTACACGCGAACAAGTTCTAGACGCCACGGTGACACGATCACTTCTTTGGAACGACATTGAGGTCATTCGCCTGCACCAAAACATGCGCCTGCGAGACGATCCGGAGGCCGAAGAATTCGGAGAGTGGCTGCTGCAGATCGGACATGGGCAAAATTCAGACGAAAACGGCAAAATCGAAATACCTTGAGACATTCGCTCCAACAACATCGAATCCCTCATGAATTTCATCTACCCAAATCTAGATTCCACTTCTCTGCCTCCACCTGAATACTTCTTGAACCGGATGATTCTGGCACCACGGAATTCTGATGTCAATAGCGTCAATGAAACGCTCTTGGATAGAATGAGTGGAGACGTCAAAACCTATTACAGTGCTGATCAGATCATCCAAGAATGCGGCGCTGACGATCACAGCCACTTACTCATAACTCCAGAATTCCTTCGTTCCGTAAAATCTAACAGTTTGCCTCCGGGAGAATTAAGGATCAAGATCGGTTGTCCTTTGATCCTCATGCGAAATCTTTCACTGTCAATTGGTCTTTGTAACGGGAGCCGCATGATAGTGGTTGGAATGTCAGAACGAGTACTACAGGTTCGATTAATCGGAGGAGACCACGACGGACAATTCGCACTCATACCTCGCATCTCCCTCATCCCGACTTCAACACCGAATTATACATTCAAAATCCGACGACGACAATTTCCTGTCCGACTGGCCTTTGCAGTAACCATCAATCGCTCGCAGGGCCAATCTGTGAAGTACGTCGGCCTCGATCTGCGCATCCCTGTGTTTGCACATGGTCAGCTTTATGTTGCACTTTCTCGAGTAACCACGAAACAAAACCTGAAAGTCTTGCTGCCACATGATAATCTTGATTCGAAGACGAACAACGTAGTATACGAAGAGGCCCTCCTAGAGTAACTACAGTCTTTGTTAGTAAAGAGTGTCGTAAAACAGAACACCTGCTTGCCAATACGAACATGCCTGAACAGTGAACCCGCAACATTGTTTCATGCCAATATGTGGTGTAAGGGTGAATCGAATGCCTCCTGCTGCGAGACAGACTCTTAGCTCAATCGAACCACATAACCGTGTGTCGAATTTACTGAAATGTGACTCATCCTTGGTATCCACTGCCTCAAATTTAGGCGCAGGCCCGACCTTCCAGCGTTAATTCACAGCCTTGGGATCGTGACCTTTGCACTGAAAAAGAGACTGCGTAATGTACATGCATTCGGATACAGGAGAGATAGATGCAGCGTCCTAGACATCTCCCGAATGCCCTACTTCCACCTCGCATTCGCACGCGAAAGAGGTGGGGTAGTACGTACACGGCCGGGTCAGATCTCATCCTAAATAGAACATCAGAGTGCGTTGGAAAGAACAAAGCCGAACGAGACACTAACCCAGCACATCTGTATTCCATTCAACATGGGTCGGGTGGTAGATCTTCGTGGAAGATGTCAGCGGCTACCAGGATAAATATGGAATCGGTTCAAAAGCGTTGTACACAGCCAGTGCACCGTTAGACCATCTAAACTATGGTAGACACATCGAAACTCCCGAAATAGCCATACGGTTTGTGCAGGGATGGTAAAGCCACAAAAGTCTGAGGCCCTCGCTCGCATCGACAACCATAGTCATAGGTCCTTCACGTTTCGATAGCCGTACGAAAAACGGAGAAGCTACAAATCTAACGTTAGTAGACACAGAAGATGAGGCAGAAAATAAACAAACCCGAATCACTAACATCAAGCAGAATGTTGAGGTAAAACACAGCAATGTCGAAACATGTCGAGGTTCCCTTTAACGGCCCCAATTGAGTTGGAAGTGGTGCCAGACGACAGTGCCGACGTAGCAAGTGGAACCTGTCGAACGCATGCCGAACTCCCAAAGCGATGAGGTCGTGGTGTTGAAACTCCCGAGAACTCTACGCTCGAATTTGCATGCGAGGAAGGTGGGGATGGGGCTAAAGTGCGAACGATTCTAACCAAACTTTGAACGACGTTTTTTCCGTCCCTTGCAGCATCTCCGACTGCCAGAAAACCAAGTGACGTGGCGAGGCGGACGTAGACGCATCGTGAACGCGAACTCGCACTGGAACGCGAGGGAAAATGAAATGTCGGACTGGCAGAAAAACAAGTGGGGTGGCGAGACGGACGTAGGGGCCGTAGACGCGTTGTGAACGCGGACTCGCACTTGAACGCGAGGGAAAATGAGAAGTCGGGTGGTGAGTCCCTAGCAGACCAAGCCGTTGATCCTTGGCACAAGACAGTCAAGGGACTACATGCATACGCGTAAACAAACGACGTGATGGAAGGCATACACTGGGAGGTTGGTGATGCAGAGGAACTGGTGAGTGAGAGCGATGCCGAGACCGCGACACTGGGAGGTTGGTGCTGCGGAGGAACAAGAGGGGGAGAGGGATGCCGAGACCGCGTGTGGCACCTGGAACGACGTCGCTAGCAGCGTCTCCGACTGCCATTTGTGACGCGGATACTATACAAAATGAAGATCAGAACGAGAAGAAACTATAGTTATAGTTAGAAAAACGTACCATTTACAATTAAAAAAACCCGAAGACGCGTCGATACTCCCAAAATGTCCACATTGAAACGAGGAAGATGATGATGATGGTGGTCGAGCAACGCATACGCGTGAACAAACGACGTCCCGTGACACAATGGAAATCACATGCGTCTGTCAAACTGAAATGATGCATTTCCGAAACACTAAAACACTGAAACACTGCATTCACTGTTACTTCCCTCTCTTCAACATGACCTCCGCCGGTTCAATTTGCATTGCAGGCGTCGTTATTCTTGAATCTCCTCGAGCTTGAATCTCCTCGAGCAGTCGATCCTCAAAAAGGAATTCGACATGTTGTTTTCGACGCCAACTTTTGCGTTGTTCAAGAAACTGAAACCGTGACTTTGAGTCTCCTTCGATACTTCGCTTCCATGGAAATGGCAACCCAAATTCAAAAAATGGCAGCCAAACCTTTCCAAAAGGCTTTTGTAGTCGCAAATGTATGTATCTTACAACATTTATGCTGCACATGAATTCTAACATGAATATTCTAGATTGCTTCTCCAGTTCCAAATAGTATTTCAACCGATTTAATGACATCGGGCTATCAACTTTCAGATTATGCATTTGTTGGAGACATACACCAAGTAAGCCACAATGTTTTCAAAATAAGAAAGTCATGCTGACGCTTTTCATAAAGCTCATTCCTATTGAAGGGGATGTAGATATGGAAACTAATCCCTACATTACGGCAACAGGAACAGTTACCAGCTTTGACGCTGAAAATCATACGTTCGCCATGACTCCGAACCAATATATTGTACTCACCCATTCCTCCTTGCCTTTCCCCATCAACGCACATTTCGCCAACTCCGAATCCAAGAAAAGATGGGGTTCTGAAGGACCAAAGGTAACCATTGGTTCAACTATTACCTTTGGGGGTTTATTACAAAGGGTTGTCTGCGAACGGAACATTAATAAGAAACTTGAACGCGCTGAAGTTGAGGTCGCCAGCATTGCTTACTTTGGCACTCGTGGTAATCTCACTGCTTCTCCAGCCCGTATGTTTTCTGAAAAAAATATTTTAAATTGCAAAACTAAATCATTTTCATTAGGATTGGAGAATCAGGGCTCAGGACTTCGAAGGCAATGGAACTGGGATTCCATTCGCAAATCATCCCTGTTATCCCAACCCGGCCAACCATCAACATCAACATCTACTGGAGAAAAGAGAAAGCGAAGTGAAGAGCTCGAAGAAGACAACGAGATCAAACGAGAGAAGACAGCCGATAACAAAGATGAAGATTAAATTTTTACTGTAACTTTTATAAATCTCTTTACCATGTATCTATTGTACCAAACGAACTTGAAAGTTTCCCCAAGTACCCGAGCGAGACCGTGCACCACACATGAAACATATTCTGTGTGACATCATCCCATCTTCTCTTTCTTTCAACAATCAAGTTAGTGTTTTTTTCACATCCGAAAAGCATATCATTGACTGAAAAACGTCAGATCGTATTATGTCTTGGGAACTTCCTTGCCAGTGTCTTAACCACCAGGCCCAATCACACCGTCATGACTTCATTTGGCAATTCCCTCCCGACAACACTATTCCTGTTCGTCCCCAAACCATTTCCAGTAAGTTCTTCAATTCGTTCCTATCTTGACTCTAACATTATATAAGACGAATGGATTATCCCTTACTCTCCAGCCCTTCTTTTCGCCTTCAATCGTAATATAACCCCACAAGATCTACGTACTCAGCGGCCAATGTAAAATTACCTTTATTCCTTATGTAATCAATCCTGATTCAGCAAGTACCCGAGTGCAGCGAGGGCACTCGCTAGTATATCTAATATTAGTAATGGTGCGCTTCTACCATGCTCAAAAACGTGAAGGGAAAAAGGAATAAGCCTTTTTACTGCAATTCGGCAACGCGCCGCCATGTGTCAAAAGGGGCGGCGGAGTG
>Ga0307517_10013742_pt1 | contig 10966 bp, 6 predicted proteins | sample 23_EM_MG_FD_194515 | JGI IMG/M metagenome (GOLD analysis project Ga0307517, IMG submission 194515) | Populus trichocarpa ectomycorrhiza microbial communities from riparian zone in the Pacific Northwest, United States - 23_EM | ecosystem: Host-associated > Plants > Roots > Unclassified | place... | reverse complement strand
AGGACCGGCCCCGGCCGCGTTGCGTGAGGCGGGGCTCCGACCCGGACCCCGTTACTCGATCGCTTCGATCGCCGTGCAGCGCCAGCCGCGGACGCTCGATGGGGGATGCTCGCCGCCCGGGGCGCGTTCGAGGCGGAAGACGATGGCACGGACGCAGTCGCGGGTGAGGGCGACGATGGCGGTGATTTCGAGGGTGCCGGGGGTGGTGGGGGAGAAGCGGCAGTGGCGGAGGGAGGGGAGGTGGCCGCGGGCGCGGTGGCGCCAGTCGGAGCGGGTGTTGGTGAGGTTCCAGAGGCGGTCGTAGTCGTCGTCGGTGATGAGGCCGGCGAGGCAGGCGATGGGGCGGCGGCCGGTGAGGATGCCGAGGAGGCGGTCGGCGAACCAGAAGTGCGGCTGGGAGCGGCGGCGTACGGCGATGGCTGTGGTCATGGCTGCGGTCATGGTGTAACCCCCGTTACTGGTCGGTAACCGGGGTTGTAGTCGCACCGGGGGCCGGGCGGGGGCGCCGGCCGGGCGGGCCGCAGCGCGGCGGTCGGTTCACCTATCAGGGGGGCGCCGCACGTATGCTGACGCCATGCGCGTCTATATCCCCACGACCCTTCCCGGCCTGGCCGAGGCGCACAAGGCGGGTGAGGTGGGTCCCGCTCCGGTGGATGCCTACGCCGTCACGCCCGCGCTTCGCGAGTGGTATGTCTCCGACGACATCGAGGAGTTGGAGTACGCCGCGCTGACCCGGGCCGCGCAGGCCTCGCTGCGGCAGCTGGCCCTGCAGCCGGAGGTGCCGCGCCGCCGGGTGGTCGTGGTGGTGGAGGTCGCGGACTCGGCGGTGTCGTACGACCCGTCCCGGAGCCTGGACCCGGCCGGTCTGGGCGAGGTGCGGCTCTCGGCGGCGGTGCCGATGACCAGGACGGCGGCGGTGCACGCGGACGCGGACGACGCCGAGCCGGACGTGGCGGCGGCGGCCGGGGCGCTGGGCGCGGCGGACGCGGGGGACGACGACGCGCAGTTCGTCGTGGACGGCGTCGAGGATCACGAGCTGCTCTGGTACGCGACCCAGGAGATCCCCGGGCTCATCGGCTGATGGCCGGCGGTCGATGGTTGATCGCCGCACGGGGCCTTTTTGACCTGCGGTTTTTCCCGATTGTTGGCGCTCCTGGGTACGGTGCTTGATGTGAACGCGCATCTCGTGTGGGACTGGAACGGCACGCTGCTCCATGACATCGACGCGGTGATCGAGGCCACCAACGCCTCGTTCGCCGAGATCGGGCTGCCCCGGATCACGCTGGAGCGGTACCGCGAGCTGTACTGCGTACCCGTGCCGAAGTTCTATGAGCGGCTGATGGGCCGGCTTCCCACGGACGACGAGTGGGAGGTGATGGACGAGATATTCCACCGCCACTACTGGACGCTCGCGGGCACCTGCGGCCTCACCGAGGGCGCGGCGGAGATCCTCGCCCGGTGGCGGTACGAGGGCCTCACCCAGTCGCTGTGCTCGCTGGCGCCGCACGAGCAGCTGCTGCCGATCATCCGTACGCACGGCATCGAGGACCACTTCATACGGGTGGACGGCCGGGTCGACGGCAGTCATGCAGGCAAGTCCCAGCAGATGGCGCGGCATCTCGCGGCGATCGAGGACATCGACATCGACCCGCGCCGGGTCGTCGTGATCGGTGACGCGGTGGACGACGCCGTGGCCGCCGCGCATGTCGGCGCCCGGGCGGTGCTGTACACCGGGGGCTCGCACAGCCGGGCCAGCCTGGAGCTGGCCGGGGTGCCGGTGGTGGACAGCCTGGCGGAAGCGGTCGAGGTGGCGCAGGCGCTGGCCGGCTGAGTACGGCAGCGGTCGGTCGGCCGGTGGGCCGGTCGGCCGATTCGTGCTCACCGGACGTAGTGGGCTAAGTACGCTGTGATGTATGACACTCGGCTTCGGTGCGCGGCGTCGCGGGGAACTCCCGGTTGAAGTGACCGAGTTGGTCGGCAGGACGGCGGAGCTGGCCAAGGTGCGCAGACTGCTGGACCGCGCCCGTCTGGTGACGCTGACCGGGCCCGGCGGGGTCGGCAAGAGCCGGATAGCGCTGCGCGCCGCCGCAGAGGCGCGGCCGGACTACCCGGACGGGATCTGCCTCGCCGAGCTGTCGGAGCTGCAGGACGCGGAGCTGCTGCCGCACACCCTGGCCACCCTGCTGGGGCTGCCCGCGCAGGACGCCCGGTCGCCGCTGGACCTGCTGGTGGAGTATCTGCGGGACCGGCGGGTGCTGGTGGTCCTGGACACCTGCGAGCATCTGGTCGACGCGTGCGCGATGCTCGCCGACGTACTGCTGCGCGAGGCCTCCGGGGTCACCGTGCTGACCACCAGCCGGCAGCCGCTGGACGTACCGGGCGAGCACACCCTGCAGGTCCCGCCGCTGCCGGTGCAGGACGCCGTGGCGCTGTTCGGGCGGCGGGCGGCGGCCGTGGTGCCCGGTTTCGCGGTCACCGAGGCCAACCGGGCCGATGTGCTCGTGCTGTGCCGCCGCCTGGACGGCATCCCGCTGGCCATCGAGCTGGCCACCGTACGCCTGCGGGCCATCGCGCTGGACCAGCTCACCGCACGCCTGGAGGACCGGTTCCGCATCCTCGGGAGCAACCGCGCGGCCCGTACCAGCCTGTCCCGGCACCAGACGCTGCGCACCACCATCGGCTGGTCCCACGAGCTGTGCTCACCGCAGGAGCGGCTGTTGTGGGCCCGGCTGTCGGTCTTCGCCGGCACCTTCGACCTCGCGGCCGCCGAGCAGGTCTGCTCCGGCGGCGATCTGCCGCCGGCGGAGGTGCTGGAGCACCTCATCGCGCTGGTCGACAAGTCCGTCGTGCTGCGCGTGGACGGCCCCGGCGGCACCCGCTACCGGCTGCTCGACACCATCCGCGAGTACGGGGCCGAGTGGCTCGCCCAGAGCGGCGGCACACCGGCCTGCCGGCGCCGCCACCGGGACCACCACCTGCTGCTCGCCGAGCGTTTCTACGACCGCCTGCTCACCGCGGAGCAGGTCACCCTCTACAAGGCGCTGGTGCGCGATCAGGCCAACCTGCGCGCCGCCCTGGAGTACGCCTTCGCCGAGCCGCAGGGCCACCGCAACGGCCTCGTGCTGGCCAGCAAGCTCTGGGCGTACTGGGTGACCTCCGGGCTGCCCACGGAGGGCCGCTACTGGCTCGACAAGGGCCTGTCCCTGAGCCCGGACCCCGGCTCCGAGCGGGCGCACGCGCTCGTCGTCTCCGGCATCCTCGCCCTCATGCAGGGCGACCTCGAACCCGCCCTCACCCGCTTCACCGAGGCCCGCCGCACCGCCGAGCAGGCCGGTGACCCGACCGCGCTCGCCTACGCCATCGGCTACATCGGGGGCGTACACGGCCTGTACGGCGAAAGGGAGCTCTCCAGGGAGCACACCGACGACGCGCGGGCCAGGCTGCGGGCCCTGGACGACCGGCTCGGGCTGGTCGTCTCGCACTACCAGGAGGGCTTTCTGCGGGCCGTCATAAACGACATTCCCGGGGCGGTCGAGATGTGCGACCGGGCCATGGAATACCTGGGCGAGGCGAGCGGCGAGTGCATGATCCAGTCCAACATCATGCTGATCAAGGGCATCGTCGCCTGGGACACCGGTGACCGGGCCGGGTGCGCCCGGCTGGTCCGCTCCGCGCTGGTCATGAAGCGTGAGCTCGGCGAGGTGTGGGGGCTCGCGCACTGCACCGAGGCCCTGGCCTGGGTCGCGGCGGAGGACGGGCGCTACGCCCGCACCGCCTGGATGCTCGGCGCCGCGCAGACGCTGTGGCGGCGCATCGGCACGCCCATGTTCGGCGTCGAAACGCTGCTTGCGCAGCACGCCCGTTCCGAGCGAGTGGCGCGTGAGGCGCTCGGGGAGCGGGCGTACGGGCGGCTCAACGAACGGGGCGCCCGGCTCACCCTGGACCGCGCGGTCGAACTGGTGCTCGCCGACGCGGACTCCCCGCTACGGCTGCCCGCGCAGGACGCGGAACGCGGCGGCCGCTCCGGGTCGGAGGGGCTGACGCCCCGGGAGCGCGAGGTGGCGGCGCTCGTCGCGCAGGGGCTGTCCAACCGGGAGGTCGCGGAGCGGCTGGTGATCTCCAAGCGGACGGCCGACGCGCACGTCGAGCACATCCTCGCCAAGCTCGGGGCGTCATCCCGTACGGAGATCGCCGCGCTGGCCGGCGAGGGCTGAGCCCCGCATAGGTGCCGCGCACTGGCCGGACCGTCAAACATCGGTTCATCTTTTTGTACACATAGGGCCCCCGACAGCGCCCCGGTGGGAGCGATAGCCTTGAGCGAGATCAGCGCTGATCTTCGGATTCGGATCGTCACCTACGTCTCGCAATGGCGCGCGACAGGAGCATGAGGACATGCAGACCAAGCTGGACGAAGCCAAGGCCGAGCTGCTCCAACGAGCCGCCCGGGTCGCCGAGAACAGCCCGGCGGGGGGCAAACCCGGTCAGGGGCTCGACGAGAAGGCGCTAGCTGCGTTCCTTCAGCGCTACTACCTCCACAGCGCGCCGGAGGACCTGGTCTCACGGGACCCGGTGGACGTGCTCGGGGCGGCGCTGTCGCACTACCGGCTGGCCGAGCTGCGCCCGCAGGGCACGGCGAACGTACGGGTGCACACGCCCACCGTCGAGGAGAACGGGTGGACGTGCAGCCACTCGGTCGTCGAGGTGGTCACCGACGACATGCCGTTCCTGGTGGACTCGGTCACCAATGAGCTGACCCGGCAGGACCGGGCCATCCATGTGGTGATCCACCCGCAGATCGTGGTCCGGCGCGATCTCACCGGCAAGCTCCTCGAAATCCTGGGCACCGGCCGCCCCGCCGAGGGCGAACTGCCGCACGACGCGCTCGTGGAGTCCTGGATCCATGTCGAGATCGACCGCGAGACCGACCGCGCCGATCTGAAGCAGATCACCGCTGACCTGCGCCGCGTGCTGTCCGACGTCCGCGAGGCGGTCGAGGACTGGACGAAGATGCACGACCGCGCGCTGTTCGTCGCGGGCGAGCTGGCCGCCGCGCCGCCCAAGGGGCTGGAGGAGCAGGAGATCGCCGAGGCGGAGGAGCTGCTGTGCTGGCTCTCCGAGGACCACTTCACCTTCCTCGGCTACCGCGAGTACCAGCTCGTCACCGAGACCACCGCCGAGGGCGTCCAGGAGGACGTGCTCGCGCCGGTCCCCGGCACCGGGCTGGGCATCCTGCGCTCCGACCCCACGCACTCCGCCAGCGACGAGCACCCGGTCTCGCCGTCCTTCCACCGGCTGCCCGCCGACGTACGGGCCAAGGCCCGCGAGCACAAGCTGCTGGTCCTCACCAAGGCCAACAGCCGCGCCACCGTGCACCGCCGCAGCTACCTGGACTACGTCGGGGTCAAGAAGTTCGACGCCGACGGCAATGTCATCGGCGAGCGCCGCTTCCTCGGCCTGTTCTCCTCGGCCGCGTACACCGAGTCCGTACGCCGCGTGCCGGTGGTCCGCCGCAAGGTCGCCGAGGTCCTGGAGCGGGCCGGGTTCGGGCCGGAGAGCCACGACGGCCGCGACCTGCTGCAGATCCTGGAGACTTACCCGCGCGACGAGCTGTTCCAGACGCCCGTGGACCAGCTCAAGTCCATCGCGACCAGCGTGCTGTACCTGCAGGAGCGGCGCCGGCTGCGGCTGTTCCTGCGCCAGGACGAGTACGGGCGCTACTACTCGGCGCTGATCTACCTGCCGCGCGACCGCTTCACCACCGACGTACGGCTGAAGATCACCGACATCCTCGTCGAGGAGCTGAACGGCAGGCAGTCGGTGGACTTCACCGCACTGCACACCGAATCGGTGCTGTCCCGGCTGCACTTCGTGGTCCGCGTCCTGCCCGGCACCGAGCTGGTGCACCTCACCGACGCCGACGTCGAGCGGATCGAGAGCCGGCTCTCCGACGCCACCCGCTCCTGGGCCGACGGCTTCGCCGAGGCGCTGAACGCCGAGTGCGGCGAGGAGCGCGCGGCCGAACTGTCCCGCCGCTACCAGAACTCCTTCCCCGAGGGCTACAAGGCCGACTTCACCGCGCGCAGCGCCGTGGCCGACCTCCAGCACCTCGAACGGCTCGCGCCCGACGACGACTTCACCCTCAGCCTCTACGAGCCGGTCCACGCCCCGGCCGACGAGCGCCGCTTCAAGATCTACCGCACCGGCGCGCCCGTCTCGCTGTCCGCCGTCCTGCCGATCCTGCAGCGCCTGGGCGTCGAGGTCATCGACGAGCGCCCGTACGAGCTGCGCAGGGGCGACGGAAGCCGCGCCTGGATCTACGACTTCGGCCTGCGCATCGACCGTTCGCTGGGCGACCTGGGCGACGACGCCCGTGAGCGCTTCCAAGAGGCCTTCGCCGCCACCTGGACCGGCCAGGCCGAGAACGACGGCTTCAACTCCCTCGTCCTGCGCGCGGGACTGACCTGGCGCCAGGCGGTCGTCCTGCGCAGCTACGCCAAGTACCTGCGGCAGGCCGGCTCCACCTTCAGCCAGGACTACATGGAGGACACCCTCCGCTCCAACGTCCACACCACCCGGCTGCTGGTCAACCTCTTCCAGGCCCGGATGTCCCCCGACCACCAGCGAGCCGGCAGCGAGCTGACCGACGCGCTGATGGAGGAGCTGGACGCCGCCCTCGACCAGGTCGCCTCGCTGGACGAGGACCGCATCCTGCGGGCCTTCCTCACCCTCATCAAGGCGACGCTGCGCACCAACTACTTCCAGCGCCGCGAGGACGGCAGGCCGCACGACTACCTGTCGGTGAAGTTCGACCCGCAGGCCGTGCCCGATCTGCCCGCGCCCCGCCCGGCGTTCGAGATCTGGGTGTACTCCCCGAAGGTCGAGGGCGTGCACCTGCGCTTCGGCAAGGTCGCGCGCGGCGGCCTGCGCTGGTCCGACCGGCGCGAGGACTTCCGTACCGAGGTGCTGGGCCTGGTCAAGGCGCAGATGGTCAAGAACACCGTCATCGTGCCGGTCGGCGCCAAGGGCGGCTTCGTCGCCAAGCAGCTGCCCGACCCGGGGGTGGACCGCGACGCGTGGCTGGCCGAGGGCATCTCGTCGTACAAGACCTTCATCTCCGGTCTGCTCGACATCACCGACAACCTGGTCGCCGGCCATGTCGTGCCGCCGACCGATGTCGTACGCCACGACGAGGACGACACCTACCTGGTCGTCGCCGCCGACAAGGGCACCGCGGCCTTCTCCGACATCGCCAACGAGGTCGCGGTCTCGTACGGCTTCTGGCTCGGGGACGCCTTCGCCTCCGGCGGCTCGGTCGGCTACGACCACAAGAAGATGGGCATCACCGCCAAGGGCGCCTGGGAGTCCGTCAAGCGGCACTTCCGGGAGATGGGCCACAACACCCAGACCCAGGACTTCACGGTCGTCGGCGTCGGCGACATGTCCGGCGACGTGTTCGGCAACGGCATGCTGCTCAGCGAGCACATCCGCCTGATCGCCGCCTTCGACCACCGGCACATCTTCATCGACCCCAACCCCGACGCGGCCACCTCCTTCGCCGAGCGCCGCCGCATGTTCGAGCTGCCGCGGTCCAGCTGGGCGGACTACGACTCCTCCCTGATCTCGGCGGGCGGCGGAATCTTCCCCCGCAGCGCCAAGGCCATCACCATCACCCCGCAGATCCGCAAGGCCCTCGGGATCGACCAGCCGGTGGCCAAGCTGACCCCGGCCGAGCTGATGAAAGCGGTCCTGCAGGCCCAGGTGGACCTGCTGTGGAACGGCGGCATCGGCACGTACGTCAAGGCCTCGACGGAATCGCACGCCGACGTCGGCGACAAGGCCAACGACCCGATCCGGGTCGACGGCAACGAGCTGCGGGTCAAGGTCGTCGGCGAGGGCGGCAACCTCGGGCTCACCCAGCTCGGCCGGATCGAGTTCGCCCTGAACGGCGGGAAGATCAACACCGACGCGATCGACAACAGCGCCGGTGTGGACGCCTCCGACCACGAGGTCAACATCAAGATCCTGCTCAACGCGGTCGTCACGGACGGCGACATGACGGTGAAGCAGCGCAACAAGCTGCTCGCCGAGATGACCGACGAGGTCGGCGCGCTCGTCCTGCGCAACAACTACGCGCAGAACGTGGCCCTGGGCAACGGCATGGCCCAGTCCGCCAGCCTGCTCCACGCCCACCAGCGCTACATCCGCCGCCTGGTGCGCGACGGCTACCTGGACCGGGCCCTGGAGTTCCTGCCCACCGACCGCCAGATCCGCGAACGGCTCGCCTCCGGCCAGGGCCTCACCCAGCCCGAGCTGGCCGTGCTGCTGGCGTACACCAAGATCACGGTGGCGGCCGAGCTGATCGGGACCGGGCTGCCCGACGACCCGTACCTGCGGGCACTGCTGCACGAGTACTTCCCGCACGCCCTGCGCGCGAGCTTCGAGTCGCAGATCGACAACCACGCCCTGCACCGCGAGATCGTCACCACGATCCTGGTCAACGACACCATCAACACGGCCGGCAGCACCTTCCTCCACCGCTTCAAGGAGGAGACCGGCGCCAACACCGAGGAGATCGTCCGCGCGCACACCGCCGCCCGCTCGATCTACGGCCTCGGCCGGATCTGGGACGACGTCGAAGCGCTGGACAACACGGTCCCGGCCGCCGTCCAGACCAGGATCCGGCTGCACTCGCGGCGCCTGGTCGAGCGGGCCGCGCGCTGGCTGCTCAACAACCGGCCGCAGCCGCTGGAGATCGCCGGCACGATCGACTTCTTCACCGAGGGCGTCGCCACCGTCTGGGCCGTGCTGCCCAAGCTGCTGCGCGGCCCCGACCTGGAGTGGTACCAGTCCATCCACGACGAGCTGACCGGGGCCGGCGTCCCCGAGGAGCTCGCCACCCGCGTCGCCGGCCTCTCCTCGGCCTTCCCGATCCTCGACATCGTCGATGTCGCCGACCGGACCGGCAAGGAGCCGCTGGAGGTCGCCGAGGTCTACTACGACCTCGCCGACCGGCTGGTCATCACCCAGCTCCTCGACCGGATCATCGAGCTGCCCCGGGCCGACCGCTGGCAGTCCATGGCCCGCGCCGCCATCCGCGAGGACCTCTTCGCCGCCCACGCGGCGCTCACGGCCGACGTCCTGTCGGCGGGCAACGGCAGCTCCACCCCCGGGCAGCGCTTCGAGGCATGGGAGACCAAGAACGCGGCGATCATCGGCCGGGCCCGGGCCACGCTGGAGGAGATCCAGACCTCCGAGGCCTACGACCTGGCCAATCTGTCGGTCGCGATGCGCACGATCAGGACCCTGCTCCGTACGCACCGCTGAGCCGGTACAGCCGCTCCCCGGTCACCCGGCCCGAGGCCACCAGCGTCGCATCCGGCGGCGCGGGTTCGCCCGGCAGCGTCAGCACCCAGCGGACCTTGTACGCCCGCTCGATGCGCCGCCGGTCCTCGCCGGACGTCACCGGCGAGAAGTACGCCCGCACCGCCGCCTTCCGCGCCTGCCGCACCGCGAGCGGCGTGGACGGATCCGGCCAGGCCGGCGCCACCAGATAGGCGCCGTACGCCGGCAGCACCCTGCTGGGCCGGAACCCGTCGGTGAGGACCACCTCGCCGACGGGGATCCGGTCCGCCGCCCACCGGTAGTCCGGCCAGTGGCCGGTGCGCTGCAGCACCACCGGCGCGTAGCCCTTCGGCACCACCGCCCCGGCCTGCGCGACCAGTCCCGCGCATGCGGCGAGCGCCGTCAGGGGAACGAGAACCTGACGCAGCTGCGTCCACGGCGGGATCTCCGCCAGCTCCACCGCGAGTGAGAACTGCAGCGGCACGAGCAGCAGCCCGAAGATCCGCCCGTACGCGTAGTGGCCGCTGAACCATCCGTACGCCGCCACCCCGCAGCCCAGCACGAACATCAGCACCAGCGGGTCGAACGGATCACGCCGCGCCCGCCAGGCCAGAGCGGGCAGCCCGGCGAGCGCGAGCCCGTAACAGGCCCACAGGTCGTGATAGAGCGGCCGGTGCATCGAGTCCGTGGCCGGGTCGCCGATCAGCGAGAACACGCTGAAGTACGGCCACCAGGCCGCCACCGCGAAGGCCACCGCCCCCGTCAGCGCCCACCTGCCGCTGGAGCGGGCCCACCTGCGCCGGCGCCCCGCCACCAGCGCCGCCATCCCGATCGCCGCGCCGATCGCCGTGAACGGATGGATCAGCACCACCAGCCCCGCCAGCGCCCCCAGCCCCGCGTACGCCCACGGCCCCGGACCCGGCCCGCGCTGGGCGAAGCGGCTGGTCAGCGCCCAGAGGTGGAAGGTCAGCCCGACCGCGAGCGCGCTGGGATACGTGATGCCCCGCACCAGCGACTGCAGGCCCAGGAAGCCGGTCCACTCCATGTGGGCCGGTCCCCACAGGAGCACGAACGCCCCCAGAGCCAGCACCGGCGCCCAGCGGCGCGAGCTGAGGGTGCGGGTGAACGCGGCGATCCCGGTGAGCAGCACCGCCAGATTCAGCGGCCCGCACGCCCTCAGCAACTGCCATCCGGGCAGGTCCGTCGCCCTGGCCACCAGCCCGAGGACCAGGGTGTACGGCGTGTAGTACGGGCTCCCGCCGCCCGGCATGTCCAGCAGCGGGTTGGACGGGTGCAGCCAGTCCGCCCTGATCCTCTCCACAGCGGCGGCATACTGTCCGAAGCCGCCGGCGACCGGGAGCCGCCACGCCGTCACCGATATCAGCAGCCAGACGGCGGTGCCCAGCACCTGATACGGCGTGAGCCATCGGCCGCGCCGCCGCCCGGCCTCCTCCTGGGCGCCGGTGACCTGCGGTTTCGCGTGGATCGTGGTCAGCACGCCGGTCACGTCGGCCCCTCCCGGATTCGTCGTCTCGTCAGGGACGAGCCTTCCGGGTGGACGGCCCCCCTGCCACGGGGGCTGCGCCGTTCGGGGTCACCCCGCCGGCTGGGGCGGGGACGCGGG
>Ga0307517_10013741_pt1 | contig 10967 bp, 5 predicted proteins | sample 23_EM_MG_FD_194515 | JGI IMG/M metagenome (GOLD analysis project Ga0307517, IMG submission 194515) | Populus trichocarpa ectomycorrhiza microbial communities from riparian zone in the Pacific Northwest, United States - 23_EM | ecosystem: Host-associated > Plants > Roots > Unclassified | place... | reverse complement strand
TTTGAACTCGTTTACTTACCAGACGTTTGGGTTGGTCCTGGCGTTGTGTGCGTTGTGTGGTTTATCACAACAGCGGCAGTGTTGGCGATGGGATGATACTGCCTCCGAGGGGGTTCGACACGGAGGCCGTTGATTTATCAAGATCAGCCCACATCCTTCAATGAGGGGAGGGGCAGGAAAAAAGCGCGGGGTACGAGCATGGGATGGCAGGTGACATGAGAGCCGTCACACTGGTCACAACAATCCATTTTGAACTTAGCGCCCGAGTTCAATCAAAACTTACCCGCTTCTCTTTCCAGACCCACTCCCCTCTACGCCTTCCGTATCGTTATCTTCGTCTTCCCCCTGTTTGCGACTGGCGCCTCACCTTTTGACGAACGTTGATTCCAGCAACTCGCAGACGTCTAGACCATCAGAGGCGAAGATAAGAACACCGAAATGGCACCAGAACCAGAACCCCCACCTTCGGTGTCAGTGGCAGCTGCAGCCTTGACAACTTCTTTCGTCTCATCGTTCAGCGAGGCAACAGCTGCCATCGTTAACGGGTGTCGACCTCCGCCTTTGCCAGCGAGGTCACTCCTTCGACATTATGGCCTCGTCCACCTCCTCCCTTGCTTGCTCTCGTCGGGTTAGCGCCGTCCACCTTCAAAGTCAACCCCGCTTATTCCAGCTTCAGCTCCCTCATCTGTCGCGGAGTCGAGGGAGACGAAGAAGGGGCTCATAGAACCCACTTTTGCGCCTCTTCTCAGGGAGCGGTTGTCTAAAATTTCTCCTCAACCACCTGCGCCACCCGTGTACACGCCGGTTACCTGCTGGTGGTCTCTTCGCCTTTGGGAGTTAGGAATGACTTAGGCATCTCTGAGGTCTGTTGGTCCCGCTGCTGATGATAATGGCGATGGCGATTCAGGGAGGGGTGTCAACGTTAGGCATAACCCGAATATCCACCCTCCGCATGTCAACGCGCGCCTTTCTCGAGAGCCTTCCTCGTCCTGTTCATCGCAATATAAGCGGCAACAACAAGTCCAACATCCAACACCGTTGTCTCACTTCGCCGTCGAATCAGGACTCTCCAAATCCGAACGATCACATCAGCTATCAGCATGCCGCAGTGCATATGCGGTCCACTACTCTCCCTCAACATCGATATTCGTCTGTTCGGGATGGGCATCAGCGGATGCAGCCGCGCAGCGCGAGGACAACTTTCAGCATAGTAGTATGAGCATGCCGGCTCAGAATTTGCGGACGCCTCAGCATGCGAGTGTCGCTAAGCTCTCCGGGGTAGGTGGACTCGAAGGCTCGAGTGCTAGTGGGGTGATCTACGAGCATGAGACTCAGGAGATTGACGAGGGTCAGCGTCAGCACCATGAGCAACAACAACGGGGAGAGGTCGGAGGTGGTAATGACGCGAACAATAACGTTATTGGATCGAATTCGTCCAGTAATATCAATGCTCCGAGATCTCATTACTCGACGTCGCATAGCATGTTTGGGGATATCCAGTCTCGTCCTCGTCGCCTTTGCTCATCTGGCCGACGTTGATGTACAGTAGTCAGACGCCATCGACGCTTAGTCCTGCTACGACGTTCTTTCGCTCGTTTAATAGCCGGACGGAGGGGTTCTAGAACGGTGCTGGGGTGGATCGGCCGTCGCAGAAGAAGTCGTCGACCTATTTGAATCCCAGTTCGTTGAGGAGCCTTAGTGGGAGTTAGGGAATTGTTTTGTTGTCGAGGTTGGTGAAGGTTTTATTCGTTGTTGTTTGAACTGCTGCTTAATGCCCTTTTTGTTTTAGTCTTTGTCATTATCTAGCATGCGATTTTTTGCTCTCGTTCCAGCGTTGTTGCCTATCCCCTCTTATTTTTTATTTATTTATTTTGTTTTTTCGACCTTCGATCCGGAGGCCTCTTTTGTTTCCTTGCCACTTTCTACGGCCAGTACCCTCTCTTATTTTCCATGACTTATATTCTTCGTATGCCGCTTTCTGTGCATCTGTTATTTATCCTGCGTTACACGACGTCCCATCTTCCTTCCTTTCCTCTCGTTTGTGTTTACGGCTTCGTTTTACATATTAAATAAGTGCGATGTAGATAACAACTTGAAAAGAGTTCTAGCGATTCCCCCCCGCGTTTTCCTATTATGTACTGTATTATTATTAGTAGCGACGTTTTGAATGAATAATATATATTTTTGTCCTTGATTGTGGGACGACTGGATTGTTGGTCTTGTACAGTCTAATCTGGGCGATGGAATTCCCTGACAGATAGACTCTGAAAGAGAGGTCACTGGAAGTGCTTAGAGGGAATTTTGGTGGACGAATGTCCGCAATATACCTCTGGTGCTTCTTCTTCCATTCTGCACCAACCAAAAAACGTGTTTTTTCATGTCATTTGGGACTTTTGAGGTTGGGCATGGTCTGCTTGGCGGTTGATGTCAGTCTGTCGTCTTACGCTGAATTGATGTTCACGACGATTACCTTCTGCGTTCACATACTTAGATTTCGAAGCGAGCCTCGCGCGTCGGAGAGGATCATCACCGTGACTTTATCTTATCCAACCCAGTTGATTAGATCCTTGTCGCCGTACCTAGTTCCTCTTTCCGTCAACACCACCACCGTCATGTCCAAGTGAATCAAGAAACCGCACAGAACAATAAATTAATGATGTAAAAAGCATTACAAAAAAAGAAAAATGCAAAAAACTCAACCACTCATTGAACACAAAAAAAAAAAACACCTCTACCCCTCAACTTCAAATTCCTCAAATGCGGTATAACATCCCTCACCCCCGTCTCCCTCTCGTGTTCCCAGAGATCCACACCGTCGTCATCGACACCGCGGATGATGCGCGTCGTCCTCGTCATCATTACATCTCCTGTACTCGGTTCGTACGCCGGTTCGTATACTGGTTCGAGAGCGCTGACTCGACATTCTCGTCGCTGACGTTGGGATTAGCATGTCGTTCGTGGTTATTCAGCCACCCAAGAGACCTGCAGCGGCGGTGCCGGCGATAGTATCGAATTCCGCCTCCTTCGTGTATAGGTTCGAATTCGAATTCGGATTCACGTTGTTGCGCTCCGTGTACACGGAGTATGGGTCATCAGAGACGACGACGCTCGTCGCCGTTTCCTCTTCTCCCTGTCCCTCTCTTTGTCCTTGTTCATATCCAACTCCTTCTCCTTCTCCTTTTTCAACGAAGAAAACGAACCAGATACCTTCCCCCGCCCAAACGCAAACGGCATCGACACAGACACAGGCATAACAGCCGGGTTACTAGCCAAAACTCACATAAATAGCGTTTCTGTCCCATCTGACCCACTGCCGAACCCACCAGTCCCGTCCACTCTTATCGACGACAACCTTGGGTTGAGAACGGAGGGCAAAAACCCGGTTCTCAAATTGCTGGAATTCTGGATTGCCATACTGTCAGCTGTCAAGCACACCTCCGGTGATGGGAGTTGTTCAACTACAATTAACGCAGAGGCAGACTTACACTCATTGGAACTAGCTTGAGATATGGCATGGAATTGCACACCATTCAAACGTTTTCCAGTGAAAACCAGATCTGCGAAGAAGAACTTCTTTTTTAGGGCCATTGCTACGCATACCACTTTTATCGGGGTCTGATTTACACGCCGTAGTCTTGAAGGACGAAGTGATATTTCCCGGCATTGCATTACGGGAGGAACTTATGGAGGACCATGACGCACCATTGAGCGCGGACAATGACTCACCCTCTGACTATTGACAGTTGTGGTGAATTTCTTGACCAAAAACCCAGATGCCGCAGACTAACCCAAAACATAGGAGTTTTGCGAAATTGTGGGTTCGTGGTGCCGTTGAGTTGCCAGGAGGAGCAACACCAAAGGATCAGTGATTAGCGCCGTAATGGGTCTGACTGACGTGAGAATCCATGTTGGGAAGTACGGAGCGTCGCATTCAATTGACCACTGACCAGTTCGTTCTATCTAAGACATCCGTAGTTGGATTCAATGAGAGGACGAGCCATTTCACAATATATTCTCATTAAAAAAATCCATTGCCAGGTATTACTATCAGAAGCGAGGGATTTCTATTAACCAACCACATTTGTAGAAGGAAAACATCGTGCACGCCACAAAAGCAAACTGTATAGGGCTTCCATTAGAATCCCTCTTTACACTGTATTATTTAATTGCCAACCTGCCAAAGGACGGAACACACAGGATAACAGTTTTCCATCAGGTGATGAGGTCAAGGCACACTAGAGACGGAAAACCCCAAGAGGCCCAATATTCTCATTTTCGCCTTTAAGTGGAGCAGGAAAGAAGTCAAGACAAAAGAAAAACTACCTCAAGCGTGTTTAATGGGACAGAGCTCGTTTCGAAGGTCCACTTTGAGAGTATTTTACCTGGAGTGAAGAACTGGCTAGACCCATTTCGCATTTCTGGCAGTACAACATTCTAGGCCAAATCAGGTAAGCTGATGCTGAGCGCTGATCGATGATCATGGCGGAGTTCTCATACCTGTGGCCCATAGCAGCTGCTATGGGAATTCCGCATTTGGAATTTGATAGCAGCTGCTATCAAAAAAATCCAAAAGCGGATTTGATAGCAGCTGCTATCAAACAAATCCGAAAGCGGAATTGATAGCAGCTGCTATCAAAAACAGTCCATAAATGGACAGCTGTGATCAATCTTGGTAAATAGTTCCCACACCTCCCTATCTTGCCTTGTATCTCGCATTTTCGACGTTTTTGACATTTTCTCCTCCCACAACCTTGCGTACTGCATCATTTCTTGTGCTAAATGTGATATTTATTTATTCTACACTGGATAATATCCATTCCCTGACATATATTGTGATAGATCTTCCCTGATCTCACTGATCTGCTTTGATTTGATTGTGCTATGGACCAAGATCAAGATGGTCAGTTCCTTTTATCATTAATACTTCTCTGCCTCACATATTTTAAATATAGAATTTGATGCCATCTCCAATGAATTTGACATTGACTTTTTTCACAATCTAACACATGAAGAATCACTTATTTTAGATGGAGTTCAAATCAGTGCTCCAGCTCAGTATGTGGGCTGAGATTAAAAATTCTGCTCTTATTAAATATCTCTATACAGATCAACTTCAGGCAATTTATCCTCAGAAATAGGTGATATCATTATGTCTGATAGTCAATCTGAGAATTTTGGGTAAGAATTGACTATCTGACTGATATTCCAGTACTCATAATATGTATATTAAATTTATTATAGCCCTGATCACCAATTCTCCACACTCCCATTACTCCCTCCTTGTGACCCACCAGATCATACTAATCATCTTCAAATAAGCTTGGACCCTGAGTTGGAACCTTACAGACCTCTATCTTCAGATTTTTCTAGTGATCAAATTGGCCAAACAAATGTGCCTGATAATTTTGAGAGCTCAGGGCCTAGTTCTTTACCACAGAATTCAGGTCCTATAATTATTGATTTTGATGATTCTTATACTAGGGGAGGTTCTTTTAATGCTGATGCACAGCATTTTAATACCTCAGCTATTACTTCATTCCAATTCATTGATGTGGATATGGATGAAGCAAGTGGTGCACGCTCTTCAGATAAGCCAAAGCAACCACGAGGACGACCAAGAATTATTGAACAATCTGAAAAGTCAAAGGGTAAACAGAAGCGAGCACTCACACCAGATGCCCCTTCTCCCAATGACCAGAATAATTCTATCAAACTCCCTCGTCTACGTGATAAAAATGCTCCTCGTGGCCCTAGATATACATCAGTTGCCCAGTGGCTTTCTGGAAAACATGGGGATCATTTTGGGGATAATTCAGCTCTACCTAACCTGGAGAATATCCCAACCCGCACCATTATTCCTGACCCTGATGAAACCACCATTTTTGAAGATAGTGATGAAAATGATAGCATTGGACTAGAAAGTTATGGTTCAGGGGGAATAGAAGCTGATGAATCAGGTCCTAACCTTGACTTCCAGAATGATGGGCCAGAAGAACAACCTCATAAATCGCAATCATTTCCTTCATGGTTCAAAAAGGCTCTTGAAGAGAAATTAGCCATTATTGAAAAAAAAGGCAGCAACAACAGACCCACATTTTATGAGACTTATGAAACCTTTTGGGTTCCTAAAAGGGCAAAATGGTTTATAATGATCAAGGCAAAGTTTCTTGATCCTGAAGCACTTTATGATTTTGAGCTATTCTATTGGGATCCAGAGTTATTAACTAAAATCAAATGCCCAATTTGCAAGCTCTCTTGGTTAAGTCGTCATGGACTCTACAAGATACCTCGACGAGGTGTTGGTCTGGATAAATGCTTTTGGATGATTGGTGCACGATACAAGTGTCCAACTTGTGTAAACCCGATAACTGGAAAGAAAACAGTCACATTTATGAGCTGGGACCCAAGAATTATAGCAGCTTTGCCAAAAGCACTTGCGGCAGAATTTCCTGTAGTTCTTACCAAGCGAAGTGCTTTATTGTCTCCTATTCTTGCCTTACAACGTTCTTTATTTCAAAAAGGGCTAGGAGCAAAGCAATTTTCAAATATTCTGACCACTTTGCATATGCGCCACTTTGATCAAATCCACCTTCAGTATCTACACATGATATTTGAAGGCCAGGCTCAAAGTCGCTGGAAAAATCATTCATTTCGACCATTTTCTGAATTTTCTGATCCTAATGGATATGCAGGATATATTCCATGCTCAACTTGGTTTCGTGATCTCTATGATTCACTCATTGAAGCTCATCTCCCAAGAATATACCAATATTCATCTATGTTGTCTGCAAGAGTCTGTGCAATTGATCATTCCCATAAGATCACAAAGCACATTATTACAATCAATGGTGTTCCTGTGTTTATTGGTTTGCTCACTGTGACCAATGAAATGGGTGAAATACGAGTAATTGCACTTGTTGCTACAAAGGCTCATGCTCAATTTGAAATTGCACTAGTTAATATGAGAGAGTCATTGAAGCTCTATGGACTTGGAGAACCTGAACTGTTTTATACAGATAATATTGCTGATAAAGCATTCTTGGAACAATGCTTTCCATCACTACAAAAAGAAGTTCAGCCTGTGGATAAATATGGGAAATATCCACTTTACTCTATTCCAGAGGGTGTATTCATCCATGTCAAGTCTAATGCTTCACAATTTCAAGCTGCACTAGCATGCATTCATGAAAAACTATCAGAGATTGGTGAAAATGGCTCAGTGGCAATTGGATTTGATGCAGAATGGAATGTTGACAGAACTCCTGGCAACTCAAGACAGGGAAAGACTGCAGTGGTTGCTATTTCATTTGAAAACCAGATCTTTGTCCTTCAAATATCTCAATATACAAATGCTGGAAAGCTTCCTGTTGCAATCAAAAATATACTTGCTGATGAGCGCATTTTCAAAGTGGGCAGAGGAGTTAAAAATGATTTAAAGCGACTTCAGACAGAAGCAAAAATTAAAGATCCATTCCCAAGTGCTATTGAACTTGCTCCACTTGCCAAAAAGTGTCATATAGCCCCAAATGCAAAAATAAGCTTAACAGAGCTATCAGCTTTGGTTTTAGGCTTCAAATTGAACAAAAATGACACTATACGAGTAAGCACTGAATGGGAAAATGCCAATCTTTCTCAGGATCAGATCATGTATATTGCCCAGGATGCACATGCTTCAAAGTGCATTTATGAAAAACTTGTTGAGCTTGAAAAATATGGAAATGTACCCCAAAATGCAGCACCAGGGCTACCAGTTATAATTTACCAAGAGGATGGGCAAAAAATAATTGCGTATGGTACCTGGTCCTCATTGAATTCTGAAGAAAATGCAGTCATTGATAATATTGCACTCCACACTTCTGACAAACTAGTTGCAATTGATATTCAAAAGATTTCTGTCCCTGGGGCAATCATTGAGAGTCATAAAAATCAGGCACTCAAAGACTTTGGACCACCACCTTTTAGACTTGTTTGTAAAAGAAAACAAGTACATGTTTCAGTCATTCAGGAAATTGAAAGTGATGAAGCAATCCAAGAAACTGTTGCAGCAATAAATGCACCACAACTAGATGCTGAAAATCCAAGTCTCACTGATGACTCCTGGACTGCTGATGCTGATCTTGACCTAGATCATAATGTTTGCCCAGAAAGTTCAGCTCAGGATGCAGAACAAGACCCTATTAGTACTCAAATTGGCCATGAAACACTGACTGATCTACGTAATAATCCAGTGTTAAGTGCTGGGCCTATCCGTAGCAGAGTTCTTCTGGATCCATGGCACATTTTTGATAGAATATCAATTTCAAAAAGTCATGGACTGCGTCTACAGTTTGCAAGAGCAATGCGGGATGCAATTTTCTTACTCAATGAAAAGGACCGTGCATTAGTTGAAGCTCGGTTGAAATCTGAGGGGTCATCATGGAATGAGAAATTGAAATTCCAGCCCAAGTCACTGTGGAAACTTGTTCGGCGGTATATACCACCTCCAGAACAGCTTTATGATTTGGTTGAAAATATTTTTAAAACATATGGGCCACTAAAAGACTCTACAACTGGACAACCTCTATTTTCACCAGCTGCCTGGAAGAGTGCACGAAATATTTTGAAAACAATTCAAGCCGGATATCTTTCAGATCCCCCTGGCATTCCACTTTACTATCAGGTTGGCCTTGATAGAATGGAGAATGGATTACCAGTATGGCGGTGTATCAGAGGCACAAATTTTACTGAAGGAGGTGTTCATCATTCTATCCGTGCCTGTTTCCCTGATTCTACCATTTCATCTCGTAATGCTGTCAACAGACTAGCTGATTTTCAACTTCACCACAATATTCATGTTGGGACCAAAAATCGATCTGGATATAGATTTATTGGGCATGATGACATTTGGCTTTATGATGATCTTCAAACAATGACTGAGAAAACCAGAATTCATATCCCACTTTCCTATAAGATTCAAGGTTGGACTAATGGCTCACTCTATGTGGATACATCAGAAGTCTCAGGAATTTTGCCAATTCCTCCTACACTGCGTACTAAAGCTCTAATGCAGCCAAATATTCCAGGAGTCACCTCAAAGGCAATGCATCAATTTCTTGCTCAACGACAGCAGACACAATTTGCAGTTATTGCTGTTCATACTGTTTCTGAAAAGCAGTTATTCTCCCACCTGATTCAAACAAATCCATACTTTAATCGGGATAAACGAGAACCTGACTGGAAGACTGGTGTTCAAATTTGGAACCGTGATTATGCTGATGGGAAAACTATATTTTACAAGGTGAAAATCTTACTTAATTTACTGTCAAAATATTTCTTAAAAATTATACTTCTAGCTTGAAGAGCATCTGACAGCATATTATTTAGTCTGGCAGACAAGTATTGCACATCTTGCCACACAGTCCCAGACCAGTTCTCAGCGCAAAGGGATTGAAGCTCAAATTCACAACCCTGAAAGAAATACAGCTTCACAGATATATCATGCAAAGACTTTGCCAGTTGCCCAGCCACCAACATCAGGAAAACAACTGATTAGCTTCCATTCTGCTAATCACAATCCTGAACTGCCTTATAATATTCACTTCCCACTTGATGATACTCCTGTTGCAGGACCAAGTTTATTGCCCAGTGGAAGTGATAACTCAGGGCAGACACAAACATTAAACACCCAACAGAAAAATAAAAAATCTATGGAAAATATTGTCACAAAACGTGCTACAAAGAAATGTTGGAAGTGTGAGATGGAAGATTGTGGAGGAAGGGTCAGAAAGAATCTGTGCAAAAATGCCTGTGCTTCATGTAATTCAAAGGAATGTAAAGGGAAAGACAGCAGACATCCTTCCAACCCCTGTGAAATGCTTCTGAAGGCTCATAATGCTAATAAATCTACATAGTTCTTGATTTGTACTGTCCAAAATATTATGTAAATGCAGTGCAATATGCAATATATATTTTTGCTGATTTTCTGTATTTTTTATCATTGGAAGTATCATAGTACTAAGAAATCTTAGGAAATTCCTTTTTTTCCCCCTTTCCTCTTTCCTTTTTGGGAATTTTTCTCTTTTCCTTTTATATTCCCACAGGTATGATAACCGGGCCTGTGGGACAAGTGTTTATGCTTTCAGGGCGGCGATGAACCATGCTACGTTCATCACTGCCACCTCACTCTGACCCATAACATGGCCCCTGACAGAGCCCCAGTCGATTACTCCTACTCCCCATCCGGCTCGACGATCGAGCTCATTGACCTTGCTAGCACTCGTCCGTCAAGCCGGCTGTCATCGCGAATATCGTCGGGAGGACCAACCCCTTCATGGCATCCGAAGTTGACACTCTACCGCCTTCTTGTCATCCTTTCAACCGTTGGCTTAGCAGCGGCCAAGACAGCGACAACCTATCTCAATTTCACCTTTGCTTCCATTACTCTCGAGTGGATTCTGGGAGTAGTAGTATTCTTATTGTGAGTTTTGGCAATTCTGTTAGCTAGGCTTGCAACAACTTACATTGGGCATTGGGTTAGTTTCCATCTTCTGGGCGCATATGAGGAAACCAGCAATCGATATTTCACATGGCTATTTAATTTTGATTGTATGGAGTATATTTGGGTATTCCTCGAGAATCTCACTGGCTTCAGCCGTCCATATTATATTTCCGATGAAATTGATGCTCCACACCAGGCGGCAGGAATTCATCCTCCTTTGACGGGATACCGGATTCTTGTTACAGTCGTGGTGGCGAGCGTCGGGATGACAAAATCCGCCCTTTTATACGGACAGCAACCCATAGAAGCGACAACTGTGGAGTGCGTATTCGGAGTCGGGATCGTCACTGGGTGAGTCAATCTACAATCCTAAAACTGTGCTTCCATTGACGATCAATTAGCCTTTACTGGCTTGGCCTTTATGAGGCAAGTTCGACCAGGGCATATCCCAAGCTATTTCATGACGATTACTCTGGTGGATTATTGTATA
>Ga0307517_10013740_pt1 | contig 10967 bp, 12 predicted proteins | sample 23_EM_MG_FD_194515 | JGI IMG/M metagenome (GOLD analysis project Ga0307517, IMG submission 194515) | Populus trichocarpa ectomycorrhiza microbial communities from riparian zone in the Pacific Northwest, United States - 23_EM | ecosystem: Host-associated > Plants > Roots > Unclassified | place... | reverse complement strand
TAAAATCTTATGACTATTTTTTTTAAAAAATACTGGATTGGTTGATAAACTCAATATTCTAAGGCATTCTAAATCGAAAATAAGAGGGGTACTTCTGCATAGATATAGAAAATGTAAGCTAAATCGAAAATAAGGATCAAATAGAGGGACTAAAGCATTCTAAATCTGTAAATCAGCACCATTTTAAATAAACAACTCAAATATTCGCATTTTGCCCTAATCAACGGCTTTGAATGAAAAAAGCGAGGGATTTGCATTTGCTGCTGAAAACCATCCGCAGAAGCTCTACCACTACCACTCCCAAGGCACTATACTCTCTCTCTCTCTATATATATATTTCATGTATATACTAGTTGGTAGTAAGAATGTAGGAGTAATTGTTACTTGTCGTGCTCATTTTAACAGATGGATCCATCGGACCGTTACTGTTTCAGTCCGATTTTACGATGGAACCCTGAGGTCGAGAACTACTTTATTAAAGCCTACGGCGCCGATCATTTCTCTATCATTTCTAAAGCCTTAACGTAAACTCTCTATTTCCCTCTTACCTTTTTGATTTTTATCTCTCTATTTACCATGTAAGTATGCTGCCAAAGAGAATACAAGAGTCACTGATGTGATTATAGTTAAATCTGATTGTGTTTTCATGTTATATTACTTCAATTAGGCGTCCGTCGAGTTATTCTTGTGTTCGTGTAAACACACTAAAGTCAACAAGTGATGCTGTTATTGAGAAGTTGTTGGAAATTATAAAAGAAAAGGGGTTTGATGGTGATTGTCACGGTAAGGAAGGATCGGGAACAAATGAAAATGTAGGCAGTCCACTGGAGGAAAGCTTGAAAAATGGCCCCATTGTTAAGTGTCAGATACCAGGTTTAGAGTATGTTTTGTTTGTTAAGGGCACTGGACCGCACATGATTGATTATGGTTATGTACCTGGTGCACCTCCAAAGGAGGTAATTGTCAGTAGAAAATGTGCCGAAGCTGTTCTCCGAGGTGCTCAGGTAAAGGGTGTTCTGTAATGTTTGTTTTAGATATTCTGTTTGTGAATGCTTTTTAAAAATAATATCGTGGAAGTTAATAAAATTTGCAGTAGACTTGGGACTTAGTGATTCCCAGAACCGTTTTCTTTTGTTTTCTGCTGATGATTTACTTGTAGGTATTTGTTCCTGGTGTAATGGCTTGTAGCGCTCATGTTGAAAAAGGTGATACAGTTGCAGTTTCAGCTGCTATAGAGCAACGCAATCCTAATGGTGGATGGGCTATTGGTATAACACGCGGGACTGTTCTACAAGGATTACAAACAGGCAAGACATTTTTTCTTTCATATTCACTTAAAAATTTGTTTCAGTGTTAGTTTTTCTGTTTTATTGCTAGGAAATAAGTATTCTTTGAAATGTACATGCTGTCTTTTGTTGTCACCGATCATCTTTAATAAATCTTTCTTCTTACACTAGGAAGACTAATCTTCGCTAAGATTTTAAACATTAGATCAGAGAATGCTCTCTGGTGGTACTTCTATATTTCTTCAAAGAGCAAATTAAAGTAGGAAATTTAATGTTTAAGGAGATGTAGTTGAAAACACGTCTGGCGTCTTTCGTGAAAAATCTCTGTTTTTGGGTGAAATTTTATATTGGAGGCATTAGAAGAACATAAGCTATTGAATGAAGAGCCAACTTGTTTGGTGTCATTTATGGAAATACACACTGATGTTGATGATGAGCAAATGGCTAGCTCCATGCTTATGTCATAACTTCCTCAGTTTCTCATTCTATTGTAATTTGATTCTGACCAAGTTTAGTCTGTTTGAATCTCGATTTAAACCTGTAATGAAAGATATATGATCATGACCAGATTGATCATAATGAGCTTTTCTGGACATGCATGGGAAAAATTCTTGTGTAGCTCAAAATAACACTATAGAAGTACCTTGGGGGGGGGGGGTAATTTCGTGGTAGCTTCTTTCTTTATCTTGACTTTTGAGAATTTTATGGAAATGAGTCTGCCTCTCTCACCATGTAAAATTGTTTTAGCCATATAATGTTAACAGTTTAGAATTTGTATTCTAAATAATTGTGAATTTTTTCCTGTGATCTTATAAATTGCCTACCTGGAAGCCATTATTATTCAGTTTTCATGTGGATAATGTTTTGATGCTCATGCCCTGAAATTTAAAATTTATCATTTCAGTTTAGATGTGATTCATCCATGGAACAACAAAAGAATGCACAAGTTGTTGAAGACATCAGTCAGCTAGTTTTTTTTTTTTTAGTGAAGCATAGGATACATAGTTGATAGCATTTGCATCCACTGCTGCACCGTTGGTTTACTTGATCAAATTGAATCACTTCTCCACTGCTGCACCGTTGGTTTACTTGATCAAATTGAATCACTTCTTGCCTTAGAATATATGTGTCATGGGAAAACAAATCAAGAACTCTAAAAAATGTGTTTTACATGATTGGATGCAGGTAGACTTGGCTTACAGCTACACTCATGCATACTTTAATTCAATTAATGAACAAAGATGCCCTGTCATGTGATAACCTTGTTGGCTTGAGTTTAATGGCTAGACTTGACATGTTTCCTTGAGTGTACATCTTTTATTCATAAATTATTTCACTATTAAAACTCTGTACAGTTATCCCTCTACCACCTCCTTGATAGGAGGTTGACACATATTGTTATGTCACTGTAGATCCATATTATTTTGAAAGAAATGGCTTGTATATTGGCCAAGGAACAGCAACGATGTCAAGAGCTGGCTTATTCCGTGCTTCAAAAGGAATTGCTGTGGATATGAATAATCGAGTATTTAGACTGCCTTCCTTTTATGGTACAATTCACTCCTTACACAGACTTTATTTTCAAGCCTTTTAAGACAATTTAGTGTAAGTGTAACTGCTGCACTAGAAGATGATTTTCCATGGAAAATGATATCTGTTACTTTTATGTGAGCGAATGAAATTTTCCTTCTTTTCTCTCTTTTCTTGGTTACAGATGTGCTTGAGGGAGAAATATTTCTTCAGAACTTGCCAAGCATTGTCACTGCTCATGCCTTGGGTATTTCCCACATATTATCACACTTCTGAAGTACAATTCCTGTTTTTCTCTTATCTAAATGTCTGTACAAACATGATTGTTTAATAAATAATTTGCATCTAAATGTTTGTGCAAACATGTTTGATTTAGCATTTTATTAAGAATTTTAATGATACTCTACTGTTTTTCGTGCTTAGATCCTCAAAAAGGTGAAAGGATATTGGACATGTGTGCAGCACCAGGAGGGAAGACAACTGCAATTGCAATCCTTATGAAGGATGAAGGAGAGTTGGTTGCGCTTGATAGGTCTCATAATAAGGTGGGACTTTAGTAGATGTCATGATAGAATGCCATTCCCATTGCCATTCCCATTGCATGGCTCTAGCATCTCGGACCCTTGCCTTGTTGCACGGCTATAACTAGGTCTCGATGCTTTATTGAATTTAGTATATAATTTAGCAACTTTTTACTTCTGTAGAATGTGCACCACATTCTCTTTTTTGTAATTTTTCCCCTTTTCTTTCTAACAAAACTCTTCTTGATCCCAGGAAAAAAAATATGGCAACATTATTTCTTGTTCCTCCTTTTAAATGCATTGCCATGATAATCTCAGATTCTCATTACATTTGATGCTATAAAAGTTTTCCTTCGAAGATTTAATATTCGATTTTCCTTCTCATCTTTGTGTTCAGGATTTTAGGTTCTTGCTTTTTTATAGGTACAGGATATTCAGAAATTGGCTGCTGAAATGAGCTTGACTTGTATTACAACTTATAAACTGGATGTTCTCAAAGCTATTCGTCAAAGAAATGAAGCAGATGATATAAACACAAATCAAAGTTCTAACTCATTGAGGTTTCATGAGGAGAAAGCATCATCTTCTACTGCTGAAGGGTTTAATCTGGATAAAACATGCGAGGATAATGGTGTGCAAATCCTGCTCTTTTTCATTGATGTAATACACCTTTTTATCGAAACAAGCAGTAAATTGATTAAAAATAAAAGCAAAGAGAGATATTTAAGTTAGGTATTTCTAGTGTCTTGAAATTATCTTATAAATATACAGTAGTTATGCCAAAATTGCCCCAGGTAAACTTTACTCCATATTTCTCAACTTTATATTAACCCCTGCTGATTATTTAAGAAACACAAGAACTTCTTCATCTGAAATTACACCAGTTTTTTTCATGGAGCTTGCTAACCGGACAGTTTGAGGTACAATTTATTGCAAATAGTCACAGTCACATGTATTAAATGCTTTTGGTCATTTTAAGAATTCTTCTCAATGTAAGACCTTGAAATTCCATCCATGATCAGAACTTTTGAGGAACTTTAGGCCATTTTAAGAACTTCCATTGACAAAAATGTCTTTCCCTCTATTTACAAGCTCCTCTTTAATCTTTAATATTTTAGTTAGCAATGCAATAGAGAATGGGGGAACTTATGTTAGCAAAGCTGACATCAGGAAGGCTAAGCGAAGAATGCGGAATGGACCAGGAAGGAATCAGTGCGTTGGTGGCAGAGTTGAAAATTCAAAAGGCTTTTACCCTGATAGTTTTGATAGAGTTCTCCTCGATGCTCCCTGCTCTGCTCTTGGTTTGAGACCTAGGCTTTTTGTTGGTGAGGTAGGAGAATCTAAACTACAACTCATTTGCCCTTTTGTTTTCTATAATATTTTCTTGTTTTGATATTTTGAGACTACTGGTAAAAAAAGAACACCTGAAATAGATTTTTATTACCAAACTTATTGAGGTTTACTGTTATGTAGAAATTGATTTTGGTGTGTCACTTTTTCCAGGTAACAATAGACTCTCTAAAAAAACATGCAACGTATCAAAGGAGAATGTTTGACCAGGCTGTTAAACTAGTTCGCCCTGGTGGTGTGATTGTGTATTCAACGTTAGTATGCATTAATTGCCTCTTTTTTTTATTTTGTTGTGCATTTGTTGTTATAATTTAAAAGGAATGTAAAAGAAGTTTGCCTACAGGATGATAAGGTGCATGCTTGATGCCCACATACATTATGGATCCACTCAGTTAAAGGATTAGTTGTTTCAATGTTGCCCAATTCGTTGATACAATCGAGTGGGGAGAGCACTAGCAGTGTTTTTGTTTCTCTTTTTTCTAAATTCTCCACATCCACCTTGTGGAAATGCATGTATCACTAAACATGCTTTTGATGACGTGCTAAAAGTTTGTGGCGTAATGGAAAATAAAAAGAACAATCAGTATAAACAATATAAACTATGTATTTATGTTTGGGAATTCTGGCATCACGTGCTTAACTCACTCTCAATAACTGTTTTGATATATTATTTCTTACAAGACCTGTTGAGGTATACTCTTCACACCTTTTTCCCCTTGTTTTGCTAGATGTACGATAAACCCTGGTGAGAATGAAGCTTTGGTTCGATATGCTTTGGATACATATAAATTCCTCTCCTTAGCATCACAGGTTTCTTCTTCATTCTTACCATTAACAACAAATTTCACATCTCAAGCTTGAAATTGTGGTTATAAATTGACCACTAAGTTTCTGGCCTGTGTTTTATGATACTTGAGGTCTTCATTAACATGCTTGTTTGAAAACCTGTAATTCTTGCTGAGATAACCTTTCAAAGTTCACAGTTCAGATCTTCTTGTTTTTGTATCCTTTGGATTTCCCTAAATTGTAGCTGGTCTATTTCGTGTTGCTTGAATGTGTTTGTGAGGAGGTATAGTTTGTAATTCATTTACGCAATTGTGTGAGCATCGAGTTATTTTTGCATGCAAGATGACATATTAAAGTATGGTTCTTAATGGTCGCTGTCATTGCGTACTTTATGGTAAATATTAACAAATCCTGTGGTGCTTTCCTAGATTAAAAGATTAAAGTATGACCCCATATTATGTAAACCCAACACCCAGATGCGCACACATACTCATACAGCTGTTTGATTGGACATGCACCTGAATATACTCTTATGATCTATTTCAGAATCCGAGAATTGGAGGACCTGGCCTTGTTGGCTCTTTTGAATCTCCTAATGGACGCACAGAGTAAGTACTGCTATCCTGCATGTGACTTTTCCGTTGACAAATGATTCCTTTAGATTTTCCTACAAAGACAGGAAATATCGACCACGAATTTTCTTTTATGTACCACATGAGCCATTTTATTTGTTGGAGAATTGGGTGAAAATAGCACTGTTTTTCCTCGGCTGTGAATGCTGCTGTTATTGCACATATTTGCTCTCTCAATTTATTTGTTTATTAATCAATATTGAGTTGCAATAAGCTTTCTGTTTGACCATTGACATTGTTGAACTTAGAAGCAACAACCGCAGCAGACTTTAAAGGTGTTTTAAGATTATTTCTATGCTAGAACTTTAGTGTGCACTCCAAATCTTTCTCTGCATTGTCAATGTGATTTTACACCATTACATTCTGTTATTAAAGTCTTCCTTTGACCGTGTGGAACTCAATTGCTATATCAACCTTTTCTCCTTGTTTGTGTAACACATGGCATGCTGGTTCTTATTTTGACTACCAAAACTTCAAAAGAATATTCTATCCCGTTTCTTTTAATCTTTCCTTTAGAATTTGTATCTTTTCTGAAGCATCGATCCTTTTCTTCTTTGTGGCACGTCTACACAAATCACTATTGGTAAGGAAATGTTCATGCTGAGTAGCTTTCTATGCCTATGCAAGTCTCTGTACAAAGCCACATATGTAATTCCTTTGTTATTTTTTTTCCCATGAATAAACTGTCTGTGGTGCCTGTAACATCAGGGAGTGGTTAAGACCCGGTGAGGAGGAATTTGTTCAGAGGTTCGATCCATCATCTTCCCTGGATACAATTGGGTTTTTCATAGCCAAGTTTTCTGTTGGCTCCAAAGACGTTTGACTCTGCGAGAAGTGCAACTTCAGCGAGATGAAAACAGACCAGACCGGGCAGTCTAGTTTAAAAGAAAACGCTGCAGCTATCAAAGATGTCACCATTTTATTACTGGTTGGTGGTAAATGAAGCCCAGATACATGTCCTTCATGTAAAACGTGATGTTTGGTAAATAATTCTCGAGCAATCATTTTTCTCTCGCAATGATATGTTGGCCATGAAGAGTGTCGGGAACGGATGTTATTTCATGCATTGCTTTTATGTGTAGGACAATTTTGGATTAGAAATACACGAGACCGTAGAATTCTGGAAGAAAAATGAAGAGCAGGCAAGTTGAACGTATTTACTAGCTTACTGTTTTTAAAACACTCCACAATTAGACCTTGCTTCTATCTTTTTTATTCTTCAGAAGAGGTTCTCATTAATAATTATACAAAGGCAATTGTGAAGGATGTAGAAAACCAGCGACTACCCTCCCACCTCCCAATTGCATATATGCGTGCAGTCTACTGGTTAAACTTGGAATTCCCAGTCTTAGGAGCGTTCAGTTTCGAATTTTATAGCGAAGTGCAAATATGCTTTAAGTACAATGTCTGAACTTGTAGATTCACTGTCTTGCATCTAGCTAATCCTGCCACAAGCTCCCATAAAAGAACTCTTCATCGGAGAGCTGTAAAGCGTCTCCAATATCACCGAACTCAACCATCCCAGCAATGTCATCTACGTACCATGGAGTTATTTCTTCATATGGGAATGCTGGATTCACCTCCATCATAGCCTCAACTTCCTGGAGGAGAGTAGAGTTTTGCTCGAAGAAGGCCTGCATATCTACTCTCACCTCGGAATCATTCTTCACCTCCAACGATTCTTTAATGTCTGCTCCATCACCACCAACCTCAATTTTCGTCTCTTGGAGTAAGTCCCTTAGGAGGGCACCATCATGCTCTGTGATTTCCAATTCTTCGAATTCAAAATCACCTCTAACATTGCTTAAACTGTCTGGAGAATCCATGGACGTATTTTTAGGCACAAAATGAAAGAAAAGAAAGAAAGAAGAAGCTCAGATGACTCGATAAGGGATAGAAGGCTATATATAAACACCTCTTTACGTCCTGGAGTCAAGGCCTCCAAGTGGGAAGCTAAATCAGTGTCCAAGTCATGTGATTGTGGATAGCTTATGGATATCTCGATACTCTTCGACAATTTGGTAGATGTACTTGGCGTGCTGAATATAGTACAAACTACAAACAGACGTATATGGGGACCATGAAAGACATTAACCTTTGAAAGCTAAGCTTAGAAAGGAGGGTTTTTTTTACATATATTTTTTAATTTAGATAGAAAAATAGTATGTTTAGAGAGTTGCACATCATATCTAAGATTCTCTTGTGTATAACATCGATAACTTTCTTGCAGATGACATCGTAAATATCATATGTGATTCTCTCTAATTCTAAAAATAAGCTGACATAATTTTTAATAACACTAAGAGAAAAAAAACAAAGAAACAAAAAAAAAATCTTGAAGACACACCGAAAATCCAATGACAACATCACCAATACTGTTGAAAAGATTTTGACGAGGCGGGTCCAATAACACTAAGAAAGGTCACAAGCAGTGATTGAAGTGAGCCACACGAGCCATTCAAATATGTCAGGGTTCATTTGCCTTTGGACGGCTCGTGTGGTACACTCCGGTCACTGCTCGACTTTTCTTAATGTCGTTGGATTTGTCTCGTCGAGATTTTTTCAATGATACCAATGATGTCATTATCGGAGTTTCGATGTGTATTCAGAGTCTTTTTTTTGTTTCTTTATTTTTTTTTCTCCTCTCTCCTCCTTGTAATTTGTGAAGAAAGAAGAGAGAAAAAAGTAAAAAGATAAATAAAAAGATCCTGAAGGCACACCGAAGCTCCGGTGACGATACCTTTAGTACCGTTGAAAAGATCTCGACGAGACAAATCCAACGACATCAAGGAAGGTCATGAACGGTGACTGGAGTGTGCCACATTAGTCATTCAAAGACAAATGAGCCCTAGCATATTTGGACGGCTTGTGTGACCCAATCCGGTCACCGTTCGTGACCTACCTTAGTGTTATTGGATTCGTCTCGTCGATATCTTTTTAACGGTACTGGTTGTGTTATCATCTAAAATTTGGTGTGTCTCTGTGATTTTTTTTCCCTTATTTTTTTTTTTATTTTTTTTTTATTGTAAGTTGTGTCAGTTTATTATAAAGAAGAAGAAGAAAAAAAAGGAGGAGGAGGGTACATGTCATTTTTCTTCTGTCAAAATAGTCACACAGACTATAGTATTGATCATTTAAGCTTATAAAATGTATATGCATTTTGATAAAACCAAAGGGTCTTCGAAAACAAAACAAAATAACATACGATAAAGCACCACTAGTAATTGAAATAAACCAAACTTATTTTCAGTCCGAAAGGCTGGATAAACTTTAGATTGACAATTTCAATTTAAATTGTACTTGCTGGCTAGCTACCGAACAGAAAGCTTTGTACTGTTCTATCCCATCAAGCAGCCAGCCACTTGTACTTGTCTAGCTAGCCTAGGACCACAGAGCATAACACGGCTTTCAGCAGTATCCCAGTACGAGAAGAAATCTGTGTTAACCTTTGCTACACGACATTACAAAGACGAGCGAAAGAGTTGTCTGTGGATGGGCAATATTTTGGATCGCATATCACTTGCTATTTTATTATATCTGGAGTGCTAGAATTTTTGTTGCCTTCTTACTTCTTATCCACAGCATATTAGAGGTGGCTAAATCACTGGTGACTTGTAGAAAATTCTCAATATGTGGATGCAGCTGTGCCGTTTGCATGCCAAGTTGCCTTAACAGAAAGTCCGGTTACAAGTAAGGCTATTGATGGACCCCCTCTCGCTCTAATCCCAAAGATGATTTCTTAAAATTCAAGTTGTTTAGAATTAAGATTTTGTAGTTGTATGCTAATCAGAGTATATTTGGTAGTGTGGTAGCGGTTGTTTTTTAAATAATTTTTCGTGCTGAAATATACGTCAATGATGTTTTTTCATTTTTTAAAAATTATTTTTAACATCAGCATATCAAAACAATCCAAAATATACAAATCATATTAAATTTTAGCAAAAAATAAATAAAAAATTTTGAATTTTTTGGGCGCGTTCCCAAACGGTTTCTAAGTTGATAAATTAGTTGTTCTCTCTGTTAAAAATGTCTCTGGTAGCTTGGAAAACTCATATAGCTTATAGTTGATATCTACTAAGTTGAGATGACTTGTATCTATAATTGTAAAAAATATATTTTGATAAATATGAAAACTCTCATGTGTATAAGTTAATAATTTTATAGAGAAAAAAAATACAATGATATTTAAGAGAGATAGACATCTATGAAAATATATATAATAAAATATTAAGAATAAAAAGATTGTGAATCTTGAACTTAATGAATTCATGAGGTATTTATAGTCCACGAGACTTGTTATTTTATGAAGAAGAGGGACTAAAAAGTCATTTCACTCCTATAAATAATATGGTATTTTAAATTGTATTTCATTTAAAATAATATATATTAGATCATTATAAAATACCGAGAAACTCACGTATGAGACTTTTAAAAATTACCAAGAGACTCATGTGGGGTCTTGAAAAATTTATAAATAAAAGTTGGTCTAAGATCTAGGAGGTTGAGCTCAATATTATCCTAAAAAATTAAAATAACACTGTTTTAGATTGATCAAATTAACCAGTAGTCAGGAGCGGAGATAAGGAGGGCAAGCAGGGGCTCGGCCCTCCCAAGACATTTTAAATACACAAATGCTGAGAGATTAAGAATCGCTAAACCAATTATTATACATGAAAAGAAAAAGGGTCAATGTGAAATACAATGTACAATGTAATTACAACACAGATTCGTATGAAAATAATTGAACTTTAAAAATAGGTTTCAATCATAAGCACCAAAATGAAAACCAGAGATAGAAAATGCACCTGGGACACAATGGAATTAGGTAATTAAGTGTGAGCTGGAGGTGTTATATTTTTTTA
>Ga0307517_10013739_pt1 | contig 10968 bp, 1 predicted proteins | sample 23_EM_MG_FD_194515 | JGI IMG/M metagenome (GOLD analysis project Ga0307517, IMG submission 194515) | Populus trichocarpa ectomycorrhiza microbial communities from riparian zone in the Pacific Northwest, United States - 23_EM | ecosystem: Host-associated > Plants > Roots > Unclassified | place... | reverse complement strand
ACCAAAAAGTTACCTCGATAAACCAAAATCAGCTATTTTGAGCACCACATCGCTCTCCTTGCCAGAAAGGAGAATGTTCTACAACAAATTGACCAATGTAAGCCAGTTTCAAGGCAACTCAATCTTCAGCCACCAATTTTGAACTCCACCATAGGTAAAAGAATTGCATGTACAACACCTCATACCTCAGGTTTCAAGTCTCTATGAATGATATGATGGCTCTGCAGAATTTTCAAACCATCCCCTGAACCATATAAATCATCGAGATTACAATTATGTAAACAGAGATGTGATACAAGCAACTCATATGTTGTACTGTGAAACAGATATCAAATGACCGCTACCCATCTGTTGCGTAAATCTTTTAGCAATCTTCTCTTCAACTCTCCCATGTTGTTGAAGATAAGAAGATAGATTTCCTCCAGAACAAAACTCTAGGACCAGGAACATGCAACATTCATCCTGAGATTGCAGATATTCTGATTTGCAGAAATGAAAAAATATGGAAACAGAAAGCATATAAATCACAGCTACAGAAGGTAGAAACAGATCAAGTTAAACTCGAAATGAGATTCTCCTTTACATATGTCAAGCTTTTAGTTGTATCCTTCTACATCATTCCACTTTATCTAGATCAATATCCTCAGTGGTTCAGTCATTTAAGAATTTCAAGGATTCATGTTAATGGAATTAATAATTAGAGTAACTGGCATTTATCTACAATTCTTTAAGAGATGACAGCTTGGATAGAGAGCAGGAAATGAGTTGTATATATTGCTAAATAGAAGACACCTGGGTCAGAGGCCTTCAACACTACATTTGCCAACACAATCAAAATGAATCTAACCACAGTTTCTCATGAGTATCTGGTCTTTGAGGGTATTTAATGGGAGAAACTAAATAAAATCATGCTCTGTCCTTTTTTCTCCTCAATCATGGTGAATGGAGAGCATAAGTTTTTGTTTCTGGTATTCCATGGTCCTTAGTCCTTAGTATGATGTCTGATACAAAGGGTAGATAATGAGGTAGTGAAAAAATGTTGTTGAGGACATTTTGCTTCTCTTATGTGCTTTGCCAATGACACCATTCTGTAGAAAACAGGGGCTTGATGGCATGCTTCCTTTCTTGCAGATTTTGGAAAATGTCTGGTTTAAGGTTAAACACATAGAAGATGAGAATTATGGGTATTTTCATCCAGGACTTGAATTGGTTCTCAATTATCCCTCTATAGCCCAGTGTGTTGCCAGGGTTGGCCCTTGGCATGTTTAGAGGTCCCCATGGTGGCAATCAACATTTTCCAGCCTTTTAGAATTTGGTTGAATCAAATTCTAATCTCTCTTACTTTGCTTTAATATTTTAAGCATGATAGATGCACTACTACTCCATATACTCTTTAGGAGCACCATGTCTAACAACAATGCTTCTGTGAACATCATGCCTAGATTCATCTTCACACTCCACAGTACTCCATCAACTCAACAGTATTTTAAAATTGCATCCTCAATCCAAGACATTAAATTGCTAAGCCACAAATCCCATCTCAAAATGAATAATAATTGACTTAAAAAATAACCCAAGCTATCTTAAGTAAAACAAAACCTGCTTCTAATTCAACATTTACAACAGGAAGGAACCCTAAATACCAAAATCAACCAACTTTTCCATTATTTTCCCTAAATCAACATATTTTCATAAAAGGGTATGCTAAAAATCACCTAAATAATAAAAACCAAGTAAAAAAAAAAACAATCACAAAAGAAATTTACAAGAAGGGTTACCCTACAAATCCCCTAAGCATCAAACCAACCAGCTCTACAATCAATCAAACAACACAAATCAGCCTACAACATCAACACCAACAACAAATTTACTCAAAAGGGTATGGAAAACTTACCTCAAAGACATCAAGAAGGCGAATGATGTTGGTGTGATTGACAGAAGACAAGAAATTAAGCTCACAATCTAAGCAGTTCCTCAAATTCTTGTTGAGTTTAGAGAGATAAACTTGCTTCACTGCCACTCCCCCCCCTGTTATTTTGTTCTCTGCTTTCCATACTGTGGAAAAAGAGCTCTCACCCAGTTTTGATTTCAGGATGTAGTTTCCGGTTGTGTGAGATTCTGAGAGATTCTTTGTTGCTTCAAGATCCATTTCTGTTGGTTTTGGATGGTTCGACAAAGAGTACTGAAAACGTTGTAGTAAAATTTTGCCTTGGATTTTTGTTCTTCTGTTTTTGTCATGATGTCTGTTTGTGAACGTGGCAGGTAAAGAGATGAGAGTCTAGATTTTCTTGATCGATAAATTATATTTTAGGCACTGTAGCTCGTGCTATACAGATTATTTTTTTGAACTAACATATTTTTTAATAAAAAAATAATTATGAATTGTGAGAATAATATTTTCTAAAAATAAAGTAATAAGAGTTCATTGCTTGAAATAACATATTAAAATTTCATTTTAATTAAGGAAATAATCACAGTTTGATTAAAGCACAAAAAAAATATATTTCTTCATTCTTTCTTGGCCAAAAACTCACTCTCAATTTTTTTTTTTTATATGTTAGCTTTCACTCTTAAATAAATCAAAGTAGCTTTTTATACAGTCATTTATAATACATAAAAGAACTTTTTTGTCCTTTTTTTTCTTAGCTTATATGAGTTATGACCCAAAATAAAGTTATCAAAATAAAGTGATTATAGCCAATAATTCTCTCCCTTTTTACTTATTCGGAGGCTCTACCAAGCCTATTTATCTTCTACAAAACTCAAACTTTTCTCTTGATAAAAACTAATCATCATATCCGATATATTTTTATCATTATAGATTTTCTCAACAATGAATAACTTCATCTTCATAAAATCTTGAATTCATTAACATTTAACTTTAATATGCTTTGATCAAGAATAAAAAGTAGAATACTTGTTGAGATGAATTGCTCTCTAACTATTGTAACACAACCCAAAGTTCTAATGCTTCAATTGTTTTGGAGCTTACTTTAACCCATACACACTTTTCTTCAACTTACAAACTAGTTTCTCGTTGTTTTTCACTTCAAACCTTTCAAGCTGTTTTATGTAAATCTTCTCATTAAAGTCACAATAGAGATCTTCAACTTCAAGATTCAAACTAGTAGTTATACCAAGTATCACCCGCATTAAAGACATCTTCATTATGGGTGAAAAGATTTCCTCTAAATAAATATCGTAATTAAAACCTTTTATAAATAATCTTGTCTTGTATCTAGGTTATGATAGATTTTCTTCAATTTTTAACATGATCATCTATTTTTTTAAAGAAAAAAAACCCTGTAAAAGGGTTCCAATAAATAGAAAAAACAATAATAACTCTGAATTTTAATTTATCATCATTAAAAGTCTTCCCTCTTCCATATAGAAATGTGTTTATATAGATATCAAGAAATTAAACCCTAGTATTCTAAACTAAATATAAATTAAGAATCCTAATAAAATATTTTTAATAATAATAATAACAACACCAGCAAAATCCTAGAAATCGACATAAATAATAATAATAAAATTTTAAATGTAAGAAATTACAAACAAACAAGTAAACTTTCCTTTTTCCTACACAACATCATATAATTTGTCAAACGATATGCTAATGATGCTGGAGTTATGATTGAGATTGGACTGCTGAAAGCTCTCTGTAAGCTGTTACAGGAAAAAATTATTTGATTTCATAGACAAATGAATCTTTACAGTGGTCTATATGAATGGTACGATGGCAAAGCTGGGCTGCGTCATTTGCCAGTTGTGCCGGAGAGAAGAGGGGCATCATCTGTGCTTGTTGCATCAATAGGTGGCGATTAATTTGTGGATGATGAGGTTGCTTCAGTTACACTACTTTCTCCTTAGATCTGCGTTGTTTCAAAATACTCTTTTATGCCGGTGACTATTCTGACAAGAGATAGTGTATAGTTTTCCTATTTTCATACAAGATTAATCCCTCAAAGTATAACACTTGCCTTCTGTTTATATAATTTCTTGATGGTGTAAGCAACTAAACGTCTTTCTTTCTGATATCCAACTTTAGCTGTCAGACGTATGAAGGTGGTATTGCAGGAGAATCAGGTCACCTTTACACACAAAAGTTGCCTCTAACTATGTGTTCTCTTTTAAATTTATTCTAATTTTGCCTGGATCCCAACACAATACAGGTATCATCTGAGGATCCCAGTCTCAATATCAGGGCTCTAAGTGAAAATCCCGATTTTTAACCTGGATTAATCCCAATACAAACTGGCCATAGCCTTGGCAAGTGTTTTTCCAAGTATTATGGTGTTAGTTTAATTACCTGGGGGCTAGTATGGTGTCATCCAGCCTCTACAACAGAGAAAGTCATGAAAGATTTTGAATTAAGCTCAGTCCAGTTCATATACTCCACCTGTAGTAGATGTCTATATTTTCTTTTTATGGTATACTTTCCTGGATTACATTTTTATTACAGACTTGCAGATCACTGGCAATGTTTTCCTAACTAAAAATTAGAATCTGTGTTGCCAACTTTGCTCACTCTATGGCGTTATGGTCCTGATTCTTATTCCATGCCGACCTGGGTCTTATCCCAAACTGGCACCTGACTTTAATTAAGCCTCTATCAGAATGTTCACTTCTGAGCTATCTGCATTCATTTCCATGGAAAGCAAACACTATACTTTCAAGTGGAGTGGAAAGTTGCAAGCCACAAAAGATAACAGGGGAAGGCTAGTTCTGCTTAAATAGCATAATCGTGGTGTACCCCAGCAGAACTGTCGTATTCGATGTTGTTACTCATTTTTGGACCCCACGTGTTGAAATGGTGTGTACCCCTTTTGAACCAAGTGCAGGAGTGTAGCTCATGTTTGCTGGAAAATTGACAAAAGCGGAGGAGAAATAAATATTTTTTCGAATCCTGTTTGAGTTGTTTTCTACTATTTTTATCCTTCCCCTTTGCTGCCAAAAGCGTTAGGTTTCTTAGGCTGATAAGGAGTCTTCATATAAATCCCTTAGAATTTTCATTTTTAAAAAAACTGATTTTTGTTGTTGTCGTAATTTTTTGTTCCAACTTAGGCTTTGATTCTAACTTGGTTTCGTGCAATATCTAACCATCCCAGCTATATTCTGTCACTCATGACATGTTGAAGAATTGACCTACACCTTTATTGGGTCCTAGGGCTCGCTGTTCTTATGGCAGACTCTTAGTCAGATTGGGAAGCTCGGCATTGTCAGTTTCCTGAATCAGATCAGGAGATCCTTTTGACCAACCAGGTTGCAGCCAGATTATGTTCTTCAAAACAAATTTATCTCACTTTGAACCCTTCATGAAAGTTGTAGACCTGTACACATAGATGAATATAGGTTTTTGAATCGCCTGATTTCGATATTAGAAGCTCAAGATATTCCCATGTAAATATGTAATGAGAAAACAGAGAATTCTACCGCGAGAAGGATTCTGACCCGAGTTTTGCACTAAAGACTTTGCTTCCATCACAATTTTGTTGTTCGTTGTTCTTAGGTCATATTCTCAGTCATATCGGGATGCTCGACATTGTCAGTTTCTAAATCAGATTAGGAGACCCTTTTTGACCAACCAGATTGCGGCCAGATTCTGTTCTTTAAAACGATTTTATCTCACTTTGAATCCTTCATAAAATTTGTATTCCTGAATGCGTAGATGAATTTGGGCTTTTGAATCGCTTGATTTAGATATCAGAAGCTCAAGTTATTCCCGTTTGAATATCTAGTGTGAAAGCAGAGAATCCTGCCGTGAGAAGAGTTCCAGCCCGAGTTTGTTTGCAATTCTGTTCTTCAAAAAGATTTTTTCTCACTTTGGATCCTTCATGAAAGTTGTAGTCTTGTATGTGTAGATGAATTTGAGCTTTTGAATCGCTTGATTTCGATATCAGAAGCCCAATATATTCCCATTTGAATATCTAGTAAGAATGCAGGGAATATAGTTTTTTTTTTTTTGCTCCCCCTCCTCCTTTTTGCATCAGGTTTCTTAGGCTGATAAGAAGTCTTCATATAAATCCCTCAGAATTTTCATTTCAAAAAAAACTGATTTTTGCTGCTGTTGCAATTTTTTGTTCCAACTTAGGCTCTGATTCTGACTTGGTTTCGTGCAATATCTAACCATCCCAGCTATATTTTGTCACTCATGACATGTTGAAGAATTGACCTACACCTTTATTGGGTCCTAGGGCTCGCTGTTCTTATGGCAGACTCTTAGTCAGATTGGGATGCTCAGCATTGTCAGTTTCCTGAATCAGATCAGGAGATCCTTTTGACCAACCAGGTTGCAGCCAGATTATGTTCTTCAAAACAAATTTATCTCACTTTGAACCCTTCATGAAAGTTGTAGACCTGTACGCATATATGAATTTAGGTTTTTGAATCGCCTGTTTTGATATCAGAAGCTCAGGATATTCCCATGTAAATAGTTAATGAGAAAACAGAGAATTCTGCCGCGAGAAGGATCATTTTGAATCGCTTGATTTAGATGAGGACATTTCAATTTTTGACTCCATGGTTTACGAGCCGTAAAAGTATGAAACACTAAGGAAAAAAGAGGGTTTTAAAGCGCTCTGAATTTCCTTATATTTCTAAATCTTTGTTCCTTTTTCTTGTGATTTACAAGTCGTGAACACTTGAAATACTAAGGGAAAAATGAGCTTCTAAGCACATTGAATCTCCTTAGATTTCTATCTTAGTTGTCATTTAATTCATAGGTTATAAATTTATTTCAAGCGATTCAAAAGCCCAAATTCATCTATGCGTTCAAGAATACAAATTTTATGAAAGATTCGAAGTGAGATAAAATCGTTTTAAAGAGCAGAATCTGGCCGCAATCTGGTTGGTCAAAAAGGGTCTCCTGATCTGATTCAGAAACTGACAATACCGAGCATCCCGATATGGCTGAGAATATGACCTAAGAACAGCGAACAACAAAATTGTGATGGAAGCAAAGTCTTTAGTGCAAAACTCGGGTCAGAATCCTTCTCGCGACAGAATTCTCTGTTTTCTCATTAGATATTTACATGGGAATATCTTGAGCTTCTAATATCGAAATTAGGCGATTCAAAAACCTAAATTCATCTATGCGTACAGGTCTACAACTTTCATGAAGGGTTCCAAGTGAGATAAATTTGTTTTGAAGAACATAATCTGGCCGCAACCTGGTTGGTCAAAAGGATCTCCTGATCTGATTCAGGAAACTGACAATGCCGAGCATCCCAATCTGATTAAGAGTCTGCCATAAGAACAGCGAGCCCTAGGACCCAATAAAGGTGTAGGTCAATTCTTCAACATGTCATGAGTGACAGAATATAGCTGGGATGGTTAGATATTGCACGAAACCAAGTCAGAATCAGAGCCTAAGTTGGAACAAAAAATTGCGACAACAACAAAAATCAGTTTTTTTAAAAATGAAAATTCTAAGGGATTTATATGAAGACTCCTTATCAGCCTAAGAAACCTAACGCTTTTGGCAGCAAAGGCGAAGGATAAAAATAGTAGAAAACAACTCAAACAGGGTTCGAAAAAATATTTCTTTCTCCTCCGCTTTTGTTAATTTTCCAGCAAACATGAGCTACACTCCTGCACTTGGTTCAAAAGGGGTACACGCCATCTTCAGCACGTGGGGTCTAAAAATGAATAACAACATTCGTGATGGTGGCATATTGGGTTTTTGAGTATTATATATCCAGCGAAAATAATAAGATAAAATTATTTGAAAGTTTCTAGGATTTTGTTACACAAATTTAGAGTTATTTAGAGATTTACTACCTGAATATTTGGTCTTTTTCGACTTTGAATACTTCTTTAAAAGTTAGGTTGTTGCAAACCACAAGTCGTTCAATTGTTCGACCTCTAAGGGTAATCCTCTTGAATCACCAGTGAAAAATCTCATAAATCCTTATTTAGAAGAGAGGGATTGTTATGCCTAGAGTGTTAACTCTCTATTTTGTGACTTACATAATTTTTTTTTCCTAACAGACAACCATATAAAAATAAGAGGCATAACTTACTATTTATAAAGAAATATGAAAAACCCTATAAATTAGCAAAATATCATTTTGCCCCTTGAATAATATCCATATATTAATTCAAGATAATTTTAAAAATTAACTCAATCAAGTCCTTACTTAATTTTTCTACGTTTAGAAATATAATCCATGTATTAATTAACTATAGTCCTTAATTTCTAAAATATATTTTAATCAAATCATACGTAATTAAATCATCCCAATTTAATTTCTAATTAAATAATGGTTCTTAATATGTGTGATTTATTAGGTTTCTAATATGTTGACTCAAATATAAATTCTAATTGTAATTAAATAGAATTAAATAAATTAAACAATTTAATTTATTATCAATTCAAAAATTAATTACTTTATATTTGACGATCAGGGGCATCGTTTAGCAACGTCTCATAATCCCCAAATATTAAAAAAATCACTAGTGATTTGATTTAACCTTTCATTGATCGGTTTCTAAGTGTAATTAATATTTTTTCATCAATAATATTCTGATTTAATATTAAAACATGAAGTATGTCTGTCATGTTAGATCATGTTTGTTCTCTACATTATAGTCATTGATCGTTTGAATAAGATTTGAAATTCTTTTCAATTCTTATTCCTTCTTAGCCAAGAATTTATTGGTCAATACTATTTGAGAACAGATGAAATATTTTTTCTAATTCATCTGGAGTGATGAATCCTCTTTTAATAACTCAAGTACCATCATGTAGTTCATGTTATACTCAATGTCTACCCCTTTATTATCTCAATGAAGATAACATGTAACATGATCAAAGCATAACATTCTTTATATAAGATAACTTAGTGATCTCAAGTCTAAAAATCACTTACACAACCATCATGCATGTGAGCCTTTCCATAGACATAAGTGATCTCTCAATATATATATATATATAATTTTTTTTTTGCCAAATCTGCCTCGAATAGTAGACAATTTGTTTGTCGAGAAAATCATGAGAGAAGAAACTAATTTTTAAAAAATAATTTCTGCACATAAAATCAATTCGAAATTAACACCAATAATAATTAAAATAAGCAAATGATAACCCTAATTAATTGTCTAACGAAGGCTTTGATAGCACTGTTGGGTTCTCAGATATAATACATGTCGCGGAAACAATAAAATAAAATTACTCGGGAGTCCCTAGGATCCTGTTAGACAAAACAAGAGTTGTTTAGAGATTTATTACTTAAAAATTTGATCTTCTTCGGCTTTAAATAATTTTTTAAAAGCTAGGTTGTTGAAAACCACAAGTCGTTCAATTGTTCAACCTCCAACAATAATCCACACGAATCACCAAGGAAAAATCTCATAAATCTCTATTTAGGAGAAAATGATTGTTAAAAATATTCTAACTACCAACAAAATATTCTATCGGTAAATTATGAAATTCTAGTAGTGGTATATATACGAGTTAAAAAAATGTTTTAACTCTATTTCATGTACAAGTGCGCACAATACTTTACTTTGATTTATAAGCTTACATAATATTTTTATTCATCATACTTTAAATTTTTAATTTAAACTAAACAATTGCAATCTAAAACATCTCCAACACATGAAACCATAGAAATGTTTTAATATAAATGGGGATTTTATCTAGAATATAAAAAAATTAAAGATTATGTACATCAATTTTATTTATTTATTTCAAGATATCTTAAATTCAAATATTTTATCTATAGAATAAACAATTAACTGTTAAAGAAAATCTGAAAAAACGCAATATCTAGGAGTTCATTGATAAAAAATGAATCAGAATGCATGGCATACGTGATGGTTTATAAACTTACAATCTCATCTGATAAATTAAAACAAGTCCAATAATTAAAAAGTTTTGTTGGGAAGATGAGCTATTTTGATTAAGTTCCAGAATTTAAGGACAGGGAATTGATAAATAAAGCACAAAATATGTGCATGGGCAGGTAGGGACAGCAGGGTCGAATCTGTACTTCAAATTCTCTTGTGTCAAAATTAAGGTTCCAGCAGGATATTCTTGTCTCTCATCGAAAGTTTGTGGGGCTTAGCTGAGTAGTAAATTTGTCATCTAGTGGAAATTAATCACTTGTCTTTACTCTTCTGTCTGTAAGATAGAACATTCGATTCTTCTTACAGCTTTACTTTTCTGTTGCCTATTGTGCCAACTTTAAAAAAAAAAAAAAAAAAAAAAACCATGTCTGGACAAGGACTATAGTTGTTGGTTTTATATATATATATATAGTTGATATTTTATTAAAAAAGAGAAAAAATTATGAACACAAAAACTATAGGAAAAAGGACTATAGTGAAGGCCATTAGCAAAGGTTTTGACAGAAACTGAGAGTTCTACGTTCCCACCAAAGATTTCAGATAGAAATTGTGTCATGTGATTAAACATGGATTGTTCCCTTAAATTCTAACCACAACATGTTCTTCATTCCCGAAGCTTCATGCTAAAAACATTATGAATATTGGAGCCTTCTTATTGCCTTTGAAGGCATCATGGCAGTCATTTTTCTTTGATGGGATAATTAATGTATAACCTAGCGTGTATAGAATAGCATCCCTTTAACACTCAAGAGAATCTTTTAATCGAGAATTTCAACTAGATGTTTTAAGTGATTATTTAAGACTTAGAAGTTAAAATATTTTGTGTTTGGTATTGTGTATAATAATTTTTAAAAACATTATTCACTTAAATTAATATCAAATTGATATCAAAATGATCAGATTTATTTTTTTATTTTTTGACAATGAGTTATAAAAATTATCGAAAAATACTATAAAAAAATCAATTTAATATACTTGTAAAAAAAACAGAAAAAAATGGAAGATAATATGCTGACAAACATGTTAGAAGGTATCGAGTATAAATTAGAAGATTCTCTTGCTAAACATAGTTAATCTTTGTAAAACGTTCTTGTCAGGAATTATTCAAGTATGACC
>Ga0307517_10013738_pt1 | contig 10968 bp, 5 predicted proteins | sample 23_EM_MG_FD_194515 | JGI IMG/M metagenome (GOLD analysis project Ga0307517, IMG submission 194515) | Populus trichocarpa ectomycorrhiza microbial communities from riparian zone in the Pacific Northwest, United States - 23_EM | ecosystem: Host-associated > Plants > Roots > Unclassified | place... | reverse complement strand
CTCTACAATGACCCCATGCTAGATCTGTTCTTCCTCTACTACCACTTGACATAGAAATTGAAGGTTGAGATGATTGGGCCGTTGAAGGATCACTACTTGGAGTACTACCATCATGTGAAGACATTTTAAGACCTGACATCATTTATAAGAGGGAATATAATTTCAAGCCAACTCACTTTGCAATCCATTCATAAATTAACAATGACAGTCCCATGGTTTTCATTTAATGCAAAAGAATTAAAAATAAACAATTTATAACAGTAGAAATAAACAATTTATCAAAATAATACTAACGAAGGACCACAACAAATTAACAGTAGAAATTGTTCATATTCCACCCTTGTTACATATATAAGCAAGCAATGGTGAGCCTGATCTTAGAAAATAAATATTCCCCCGATCTTCATCACCAACCAAAATATCACGCAGAGAAATAGAATCCACAAATTTGATCACTCAAAAACTTTATAAACACAAACTCGCAAGAAAAAAAAGCCCAACAATTTAACAAAATGTTGGGTCAACAATATAAAAGAAACAGATCATAATTAGCATGCCAAGCTCCTCTTTCTTACCCACAAAAGAGCCAAAGTAAACTACTTCTAAACTTTTTGACAAAAAAGCAACGAAAACTAAACCTATTTGGGTGTTCACTATCAACCTCATTCAAGCTAAAAACCGTGGACAAAAACTAAACCTAACAGATCAAGATTCAAGCTTTAACCACAATTATTTATGCTTCAAAAGTCCCAAGTCTAACAGTGATATGAGACAAAAAGAATGAAAGAAATAGTAGTTGAAAACTTGAAATACTAACCGGAAGAGGCAGCCGGTGCAATAGGCCGGGACGCGGAGGTCGAAGGAAGAGAAGAGGCAGAGGCAGGAAGCGGCGGGAAGGTGACTAGATAGAGAGATGTGAGAGTATGAAAAATGCTGCGTTTTAGAAGGAGATTCAAAGACGTCCTCAGCTCCTCAGCTCCTTAGCGATCAATAGGCCGAGACGTCCTCTGCTCCTCTGCTGGGCAGCTGGGTTTCAAAGAGTGAGTAAATTAGGTTTGCCAATTGTAAATGATTTTGCTTCGTTCTTCTTCACACTGTCTTCAGCGTTTTGGCATTTTAGAAGGATAAAAACGACGTCGTTTAATGACTGGCAATAAAAAAAAATTGATCGGGTCTCACCCGGGTTTGACCGGGTGGACCGGGTCCCGGGTCGACCCGCCGGGTCGACCGGGTTTCGCCAGGCCAACTCCCGAGCAGGTTTTGCCTCCACCCGGACCGGTCCCAGGCCCGGGTCGACCCGCTGGGCCGGTCCGGGTTTTAAAACACTGTTTCAAATGATCTAAGTTATCTTAACTAATTATGTGGTTGATAAAACTCAAGCTACCCATTATATTTGTCAGAGCACCCATTTAACCTCGCAGTCATTTTATATTTACGACTATTAGAGATGGATGCCTCAATTTCAGCAATCGCACATTGATGCCTATATCTTCGGTAATCCCACAGATGCTAATAACTCTAGCAATCCCCCATGAATGCCAGCAATTCTATTATCATGTATGGATGCCAATAACTCCAGCAATCCCCCATAGATGTTAATAAATCCAGCAATCCTTCATGGATGCCAATAACTCTAGCAATCCCTCATGGATACTAATAAATCCGTATATTTTTAATTTAACTCTTTTCTAAACATTTTTTTTTCTTTTTATAATCCACAATCATGTTAGTGAAGTAAACAACCCGTATAGCAGAAAAATTCCAATAACTAACTTAAATTGAGATGTTGAATACCTATCTGTAGTCTGGTTATGTCTGTTTGCCCCTGCCTACTGTCCCACTCCAACAATTTCTCCTATATCAACAAGATTTCCAATTTTTCATCATCTTATTAGGACATAAGCATAATTTATACATATCAATAAACATTAAACACCACATCAAAATCATTCATTTATTCTCAATCCAAATCATTTATTTAATCTTTCATAGTATTCTTCCCTCATTTTAACTAATTAAACTTAACCACTTCAATTGTTACCTATAATTTGACAATCTTCTCTTAGAAGTTCTCGATCATATTAATACCATTTCATTGTTATTCAATAAAATAATTTACTTGTTCTCAAATATCATCCATCTAGCAATATACATTTCATATTACACGATTTCACATGCATTTTCACAACTAAAGAAAAAAAATCTTCCTATTCTCTCCTTTTCTCTTAGTCGAAATACATAGTAAGGAAATGAAAGATACAATTTGTTTTTCCACAACACATCAATAATATATTCATGTACATTAACCAAGCATAAATTAGTAAGCATACATGATAATTTCACTGTTTTACTGATTCTTCCTTATGTTGATCGACCCTATACCTCTTTAATGCTAAACATTTTCTTCAATTTCTAGCAAGGTTTTGCACCCATCACTCTCTACTATACCCCAATTGATTTAAACAACAAACAATTTGCATTTCCCTTAATTTTCTATAATGCAAATTCATAAATTTAGCATTAGTTTTATTCCTTTTCACTCAAGTTTATGTAGGTAGGTTGAGAACCCCCTACCAAGCATGAAAATGAACTTTGAAAGTTTTCGTCATGAGATTTTTATGCTCCTCCTTTTTTTCTCTCTCATTGCCGCCAACCCTCTCTCAAATTTTCCTTTCTTTCTCTTGATTCTTATGGTAATGTGTTTAATCACCCATCCTCTTTTTATCATAGCCATGATTCATGATTTCCTTACATGTTTTTGGTTTTATAAAGCAAGAAATGGAAAAACTCCTCCTTTTCCTTATGGTTGCATTCGACCCTTTGGAGAAAGAAAATAAGGGATATTTTTGTCTTTCCTATTTTACCCTTACTCACTCTTACTTAAGTTTTTCCACATGTTTTCAGGTAATTTTTCTTTAACTCCTGGTATATTCTCATACTAAAATTTTCATATTTTTTTTTAAAGTTCAAGGTTTTATATGGTTTTATATTATCTATCAAAACTCAAAACACAAAACATAAAAGTTGTAGAGTTTTTTCTTAGTATTCCATAGCATTTTGAATCATCTCAATCGGAGCTCAGATGAGAGAGTTATGTCTAGATTATAAAGCAATGTCAAAATTGTTCAAAATCATCCTAAGGATTATAAAGCAACTTTGTTATGCCCTTAACGCCTCCATTTGCACCATAAATTAAAATATAAAAGTAATGAGTATATTTAGACGTCAAATAATTATAAAATGCTATATATTAAGGATGAAAAATATGATATTTTGCATTCTTATCGACACCAAGACTAGTTAAATGTAAAAAAGGTTTTATATTATGTTTATAGAAATCAATAAATTAAAGAATAATAAAACTATAAAAACATGGTAGCAATAACATGCTTCTCACACAAACCAAGTGGCGCTCCCTTCATCAACAATAAATATTTCAACATTTCATTAATCGAGATGTGTCCACATCGCTTAGATTTTCTAAATTTCTTTGATATCCTTCATTAATTTGGTTCTTTTATATATATATATATATATATATATATATATATATATATTCTTTTAATAAGGTGACTATCTCTATTTCTTTAATTGCTCCAACTTTAGTGTTGTAAAGTAAAAAAAATTAAAAAAAATGCAAACTTCCTGAATTTTAAAACTAATGGCACGCCCTCTTTTGTTAGATGGTTTAATTTTGACTTTGTTAGGTGGACGAGAAGGAATATATAAAGTGACGAAGATGTCAATTTTATCTGGTGTATCTTATATGATTATTATTCAATTCGATTAGATTGAATTAGTTAAGAGTGTTGTGCTATGTTGTGGTTGAAATAAAAAAAAGAATTGAATATAAAAAATATATTCTGGTCATCAAATATTATTTGCTATAATTATTAAACTTGATTTAATGGATCAACATTGAAATCTCCAAACTCAACTCCTTATCTATCCGAGATTTAAAATTAAATCATGTAAAAGTTGTACCGATATGACCTTGTCAACGGATTAGGTTGAAAGAAATAAAAAAGGCCAAGTTCATCATGGTCAACCTGCTTAACCATGATCCTGGTTATGGACTCCACTGAGTCGAATTAATTTTTATTTATTTTGTTATTGTTGTAAAATTAAAGATACAATGAACAAAAATAAACTATATCTTGAGGCGTGTGTAAACACTGTCCTTAAGGATATTTCCTACAACATAAGACTATCATCCAAGATCCAACAAGTTCCTCCTCTAAATACGAAGGTTACAAAAACAGTGAGCAAGATAGAAAGGAAATAACAACAAGTCTTGCAAACACAGAAAAATAATACTATAGTTTTTTCAGCACTAATTGTCTATAAGAGTACATGGTATATATAGACTGCTAAAATGTAACAGTTAGGTAGAAAATAAATTAGAAATTAAAGAAATGTTACAACAGTTAAAAAATAAAAGAGCTATTTAAAGAGTTGTAGCTATTTAAAAAAGAATTATATGGATTTTGTGGCTGTTGGAAAGTTAATTCTAAGAAAAGCGTTTTGGGTCTGACACCAGTTTTAGACCCATGTTTTCCTTAGGTTAGGTAGATTGTCAAACCCAAATATTTTGGATTTTCCACGTTCACCTGACTCATGTTTCCTTGAGTCTGAAATGATTGCCAAACCTTAGGGTCTTGTGTCTATCGAGGTCGTCAGACCCATATCAAAGTTTACTTATATAAACACTAGATAAAAACTTTTTGAAATAGTCTTCATTATTGACTATATATATATATATATATATAATTGTTGGATTTCCATCTATTGAGTGTAATGCATCTAACCTGGTATCTTTTGGACTATGAACCAAAACATATAAAAAATGAGATTTAATTTAACTTACAGAATTATTGGTGAAATTTTTAATTTCTATGGATAAAAAATTATTATTGTAAGTTAGGTATCTTACCAATCACATTATACCCCCATAATCTCTTACTCTTTGACTTGGTTTTGCGCTTAATAGGCCATGCGCATGTCTTGTTGTTCATAAGTGCTCTAGAGATTTTTCTAGTATCTCATAGGAGCGGCCCCACTCCACACTTGTACAGGTGATTCCATCAAGTGTTCATTGCAATTTGAACACTATCCATAAGGAATATGAAACTTATTAAGAACCTTGTAGTTCATCATCTCTTTAATTGCATACTAGCACTATTCTCACATTATAGAAACAAATGACTTTGTTTTTACCCATATGAACCTAATTCATGTGATCTCCAATCATATAGGTTGGGTTACCATCATTTTGGTTTCTCACTTAAGCATTAGTTCCATTCCCCTCGATGTTTTTAATATCATCTTTTTACCAAGTGGTTTAGTTAGAGAATCAGCCAGATTCATTTCTGACTTCATATAATCAAGTAAGATAATTCCATCTTGTAGCAGCTACTTTACAACATCATGTCTTAATCGAATATGTCGATTTTTACCATTGAAAGATTTATTCTTAGTAATGGTTATTGCCACTTGAGAATCATAATGCATGGATATAAAAGGTGTTGGTTTTATTCCCAATGGAATTTTAGTTAAAAAATTCCTCAACCAATCAACTTCATTTTCTGCTGATTCCAAAGCTATAAATTCTGACTACATGGTGGATCGAGCGATTAAACTTTGCTTAGATGATTTCCAAGACACTACACCACCACCAAGAATAAAGATATAGCCACCAGTGGATTTAATCTCAACTGAATTTGAAATCCAGTTAGCATCGTTGTATCCTTCTAATACAATGAGAAATCCACTATATAGAATACCATAGTCTATGGTACCTCTCAAATATTTCATTAGTCAGACTATTGCCGCCCAATGCTCATGATTGAGATTTTATGTATATCTGCTCAATCTACACACATCGTATGCTATATCACTCAAGTGAAGTTCATCAAATATATCAGATTCCCAATAATCCGAGCGTACTCAAGCTGAGTAATAGCTTCACCTTTATTTTTCCTTAATTGAGTGTTAATATCACAAGGAGTACTCACAGGTGTCACATCAAAGTGACCAAACTTTTTAAGAAGTTTCTCTACATAATGTTATTATACCATTGTGTCTCCTTATAATTTTAATACTCAATATTACACTAGTTTCACCCAATCTTTCATATAGAATTTAGAGGCTAAGAAATGTTTAGTGCTATACACGACATTCATGTTAGTACCAAAAACAAGCATATTATCTACATATAAACTAATAATCACATATCCATTATTAATAGACTTAGTATACACACATTTATCCACACTATCTAAAGAAAACCCATCACTTAAAACAACTTGATCAAATTTCTCATGCCACTGTTTAGGAGCTTGCTTTAAGCCATATAAAGACCTTTTCAACTTACAAACTTTATTCTTTTGACCGGGAACTATACAACCTTCAGGTTGTAACATATATATCTCTTCTTCTAGATCACCATTTAAAAAAGCAGTTTTAACATCCATTTGATGTATAAAGAGGTTATAAATAGAAGCTAAAGTAATTAAAACTTGAATTAAAGAAATTCTAGTTATAGGTGAAAAAAGTATCAAAATAATCCATATTTTGTTTTTAAGTAAAACCCTTTGTAACTAATCTTGCTTTGTATTTATCTATAGAACCATCAAAAAAATATTTTCTTTTAAAAATCCATTTACAACTAATAGGTTTTGCACCTAGGGGCAAATCAATAATCTCCCAGGTTTGATTTTGTAAAAGCGAATCAATTTCAACTTTAATTGCTTCTTTCCAAAACAAGGAATCGGAATAAGAAATAGCTTCAGAGTATGTCACTGGATCCTTATCTACCAATTAAGTGAAAAAATCATTTTCAAGGGAAGTTTCTTTCCTTTGTTTCTTACGCCTCACTTCCTCAATGTGAGTTTCATCAACTCTATTGTCATTAACATATGCATAAGAAAACTTTTCATTTAATGGATAAATGTGTTCAAAGAATTCTACATTTTTTGTTTCAATAATAGTATTCTAATCTAGCACATCACTTTTCAAAACTAGAAACCTATATGCAATACTATTTGCAGCATAGCCAATAAACATACAATTAGAAGTTTTGAACTTTTCTCTTTTAGGTTCAAGTAACATAACCTTAGCTAGACACTCCCACACTTTTGGATATTTTAAATTAGGAGAATAACCTTTCCATAATTTATAAGGTTACAACAATTAAAAAATAAAAGAGTTCTTGGGGAATTAAAGAGTTGTTATTGTTTAAAAAAGAGTTGTTAAGATTTTGTGGTTGTTGGAAAATTAATTCCAAGAAAAGTGTTTTAGGTCTAACACCATTTTCAGACCTTTGTTTTCCTTGGGTTAGTATATTGTCAAATCTAAGTATTTTGAATCTGGCACGTTCGCCTGACCCATAACCCATGTTTCTTAGGGTCTGGCATGATTGCCAATACCAAAGTTTTTATGTTTAATGAGGTCGCCAAACCCGTATCAAAGTTCACTTACATAAGCACTAGATAAAAACCTTTTGAAATAGTCTTTATTATTTATAATAGTTATATAATAAACAATATGAAATTGATTGACCATCAACTCAATATTGAATGTTAAAATTCAATATAAAACTTTGCATTATAAGATGAAATTTGAAAAAAAAATATAAAAAAGCCCAAAACAACCCAAAAGGCAAAAAAAAAACTGCATGGGCTTACTATAACAAAACCCAAGCATGTGCGGAAAAAAAAACCCAGGACAAAATAAAAAAATTCAAAAGATAAAAAAAAAGTAAAAAAAGTAAAGGGGCCAATACAAAAGGACCTAGATATGGGGGTCTGAGTAGCCCAGCATGACTAGCCTTGTTTCAAGCTTAGACCAATTTTTTTTTGGCTTTTTATAAGGGGCAACTTGTCGCCGGCCTTTTTTTTTTGAAAAAAAAATATGATAAACAATAGATCATTTTTCATAATGTAGTCACTGCCAATGAGAATCACACTTGCGACCTCAACGATGTATACGTCGCGTGCACGCTTCAGCCACTTGAGTTACTCCACGATGTTTTTTATTAAACCATTAAAAATATATATTAATCATATTCACTATTCATATGAATAATTAAACCCATCTTCAATTTTTTTAGTTGTTAGTATTACTTGACTAATATATGATTCCACATTTTTACCATATATATATATATATATATATATATATATATATTATAAACCTTATATGGAAAAACTGATTTTTCATTCTTTTTCATGTTTAGCTAAATATTTTACTTTGTAAATAATACACACTCTTTTCTTTATTTTTAATATATATAATTATTATTAAAATTTTATATTGCAAAACCTATAAAAAATAATTTAAATCTCTAACTTTAATTTTATAATTGATGTTTAAATTATGATTTTTAACAACAACAACAACAACAATAACAACAACAATAAATAATTATTGGATGAATATGTAATGATTAATGATTATTAATTAAGAAGATGTACAATTAGTATAGTAGTGCTCCTAAGTATTATATATAACATCTCTCTATCAAATATTAAATGGTATATGATATAAGATAGGTGATAGATGTTTTTTTTTATTAACTATTTAAGTCCATTAAAAAGTAATAAACACATAGTTTAATAGTATATACATGATTTTTAAAAATAAACCGCATTTTGAATGATTTATATATAACCATTGTAATAACAAATTAAACCGCATTTTGAATGATTTATATATAACCATTGTAGTAACAAATTAAAAAACAAAAAACAAAAAAACAAAAGGAGAAGGAAGTTCTTATGTACCTAGGAATACAGTATTCATTGGAAAAATTATTTGAAAAAATTACTCCTAGCCCAAAAAATCTTTAAACTACACATTGTGGATAAGATGATTTTTTCATCATAATACAATTGTCTTTAACAATTTATACAAGGTTAAATTGATAATTTTATTTTTTAAGACAATAAAAAATATGCTAGTACGACCCCTATGCCTTTCAGGATGTATGCATATTCGTCTAATCACCCAATGCCTCCTTCCAGCATGATGTTTGGAAGGTCTAAGTATGATTGAGTGGCGTTTGTGCCAAACGTGCCTCTGGTTTGGCGTCATTGATAATTTTTTTCCCTCTCATTCTTCTCTCTTTCATCCTCAAATCTAGCACCTAACCCTTTAAAATTTCAGACCAATCATTTCAATTGTTTTTTTCTTCACATTTGATCCATTTTCTTTTGATTATAATTATTTTTTATTTTGAATAATTTTTCAAATTTGATCCCTATTCTTTTTATAACTATTTGTTTTATTTGGGATCATTTTTTATATTATTCTTTTTTACAATATCATCCTCTATAGTTTTTTTCTATCAAAATTCGATCCATATTCTTTTTTACTGCTATCTTTTTTGCTTTGCTAAGTTTTTTAAATTTCATCCTCTAGGAGTTTTGCCTTAGTTTTCTTTGTTTTCCTTTTTGAAAACAAATGTTTTATTTCACTTTTTTTTAGAATTTTGCTTTGTTATGTTTTACAATTTTTCTTCTATGAGCTTAGTCTCTAGTTCATGACCAGAGTCACCGGTTTCAATAGTTAACCTGGGTTGACTATTTCTTTTGTTTGTCCTTTTTTTTAAAAAAAAAATTGATTTTCAATTTCATCATTCAACATTTGTTGTGTTGGAAATTGACCATCATGCCTTTTTTTTTATCATTCCTTTCTATTGGGTTATCCCGATCTTGCGCCAACGATTGCGAGATTAGCGGGTTAACTCAAGTTGACTCAGATTTTTTCATAACTCTTCTTAATTAAATTTCTTTTTTTCATTTTTATCTTCCAACATTGAGTTGTTTGATAATTGAGCTTCATGATTTTATTCAATTTGCTTTTAAATGTGGTTATCTTGGTATAATGACTAGGTCATGCATTTTTCATCTTGGCCCGAATGGGATCAAATTAACTTTTTTTTACCTTTTTTCATAATATTTTTCTTAATTTTTATCCTTCAACATTTTATTTGCTAAAAGTTGAGCTTTTCTTTTTATTTTTCTTTCTATGTAATTATCATGTTCTCATTTGATTTATCAGGAATTGGCATTTGGACTTTTTTTCCTTGTTTCATTTAATGAGTTGCAAGTTTTAGAGATTAGATCAAGTTTAGAAGGTTTTTCTAGGTTTTCTTTGTTTTTTTAAGCTGATGTTTTTTTATGTTTTTTTAGAGTTTTGCTTTGTTATTTTTTACGGTCTGTCTTTTATAAGGTTAGTCCTGGTTCATGACTAGAATCACCAGTTTTGAAAGTTAACCTAAGTAGATTTTTGTTATTTTTTGTCTATTTTTTTAAAATTGATTTATTTCAATTTTAACCTTCAACATTTGATGTATTGGAAATTAGTTTTCATGCCTTTTCTTTTCCTTTCATTTCTATTAGGATATCTCGATCCTGAGGCCATGGTTATAGGGTTAACTAGGGATGACTCAAGGTTTTTTTGTTATTTTTTAATGAATTTTTATTTTTTTTATTTTTATCCTTCAGCATTGGGTTGTTCAATAATTGAGTTTCATGATTTTATTTAGTTTTCTTTCAAATATGGTTACCCTAACATCACGACTAGGTCAATGAGTTTACATCTTAACCTAGATGTGCTCGAATCAAGTTTTTTTTTTCTTTTTTATTATATTTTTTTCTTAATTTTCATTTTTTAACATTTTACTTGCTAGAAATTGAGATTCAATTTTTTTTTCTTTTTATTGATTTTATTTATTAGGAATTGCACTATAGACTTTTCCCTGTTCTTTTTTTCTATGAGATTATCACAATCTTATACTTATGGTCACCAAGTTAGCGAGATAACCCCGTTTAACCAAGCTCTTTTTTTTGTTTTTTTTTTAAATTATTTTTTTCTAGTTTTGCCTTTTAACATTTGGTAGTTTACTGATCTGGATGAGCTTAGGTTGAGTTCTTTTTACCTTTTTTTCTTTTTCAAATTTCTTAT
>Ga0307517_10013736_pt1 | contig 10968 bp, 12 predicted proteins | sample 23_EM_MG_FD_194515 | JGI IMG/M metagenome (GOLD analysis project Ga0307517, IMG submission 194515) | Populus trichocarpa ectomycorrhiza microbial communities from riparian zone in the Pacific Northwest, United States - 23_EM | ecosystem: Host-associated > Plants > Roots > Unclassified | place... | reverse complement strand
TTCGCCCTGGAGGACTGACCTTTCCTTTCGACGGCAGGTCCTTTCCACACACCCAAAACCACTGCTATATCAATCTCTCAGTTTTTTACATTCTTTTTCTCTTGTGCTATGCAACACGACCGATCAAATAAGAAATAGAATCCGTCAATGCAACCATAATTTCCGTTCACAACCTAAGCATGAAAATTTGTCAATGCTTCGCTCGGAGACGCAGAGATGAAAATATAAGGAACCTTCCAAGAAAACCTGCGGAGAGATAAAATCTCATTCTGATACGCACTGGCATCATACGGATTCTTGGGATACGAGGTATCACGAGAACACCAACGACCACGAAAGTAGAGAGAAGACCACCTCTGGCTGCACCATATTCAAAGAATCCATAGGACATGACACGTATACTTACCTTGCTCCCGCCAGCTGCAGAGAAAAGATCAATTCCTTTTTTCAACTTCTGGAGGTGTTGGGCTGTGAGGTGATCAAGGGGAGACATTTTCGCTGTCTTCGTGGTGTCTGCTAGAATGGTCGGGACTCAGTATCAAAATAATATGAGAGACAAAGTTGCGATGGATCGAAGCTTCGCCGACTTTTTTTTTTCGCGTTCAGATCCAAATTTACCATTGCGAAAAGTTCGACCATCCCGGGGGGTCAAGCGGCGTTCAGGTTCAGAGCCTCGAGACTTTAGAACCTCAGGCCTCAGACCTCAAGACTCAGGTTCAGGACCTCGAGTTGGAATGCACATGCGTTAAGGATAGGGAGGGCAGTCTCTCGCGATCGGTTGTAGTCAGACTTCTCCAGAAGAAGGATAATAATCCAATAGATAAAGTCCATCCTGCCAGAAAATACGACACCTCAATTACTTTTATCATCCGAAGAGTCACTGTCCCTGTCTTCTCCAGCATCCTCAATCCCACTAATCCCGCTAACACCACTATCATCCCCTTCAAAACTCTTTCTCCCACTACACCGCACCAACTTCATGTCAATGCCAGGAGGTACCTCCAGCGCTCGTCCCTTACCCAACCTCTTCGCCCTCGCAAAAATCCCCACCTCTTTATCCCTAATAAAGTTCACAATGACCATCGGCCAAGAAGGATGAGACGGGATTGAATCATAAAATTCCGGCGCGAGCCTTCTCAGTTTGGGCAACCGCGTCCAAGGTATAGAAGGAAAGTCGTGGTGTTCGTTATGATAACCAACATTGTAAGCGAGCCAGTTAAGAGGTCCGTAGTAGCTATATGTTTCTTGCTCGAGTCCGTCCCACAAATAGTGTTCTGCAATGAAGTGAGCAGCGCAGGGGTGCAAGCTTCCGGCGAAAAAGCTGCTCATGATGAGGTAGATGAGGGGCCTCAACCCAAAATTCCAGATCAGGAAGAAATCAAAGGTAAGTTGTATGATAAGATTGAGGAGGTGCCATTTAGTTAGACGCTGAGAGCGGACAAAGGTTGGGCGGATGGCGTAGAATATGACTTGGAATGTGCTTTGATAGAGGAAAACGGGTAAAGGGTGAATGGGGAATTGAAGAACGCAATTAAAAGACGTACGCAAAGAAGACTTTACCGAGAACGTTATTCAAGAAAAGTAACTCCAACTTCGTAGGCAAGTCGGTGTCGATCCCATCTTGACCCAGAAATTTGTGATGTTCAATGTGATATTGCTAATATGAATTCCCCATTATTAGCTGAAGTTATCACCAGACAAGCATGTATCGACCTTGAAAGCAACACAATATGGAATCCCGATTGGCAGGTTCGCAAACATAGCGAACAGTTTGTTCGGCCAGACTCCTTTGAATGCCAAATTGTGAGTGATTTCGTGGATAGCCAGGAATAAGTTCTGGTTCGCCGTCCCTCCTATGGCATATGCACAGAAAACAAATAATGGTGAAAGAGGTGAACGGTCCCTGAGGTATATGGCAGTAAAAATCTGGAGAGAAACCACGAAGGACACGACATATTTTGTCAGAGGCTCGTGACCCATGAGTTTAACGACCTGTAGAGATTTTTGGAAATAAGCAGCCGACAAGGATGAATTAAGACTGGAGACCTCTGGATGAGCCTTCATGATCGCTGTTCGTCGCGACCTATGGGGTTCTTCGGTCATCAGCCATAGAAAATCCTTTGGATCCTGGGGTGGTTTGCTAAATGAGTATGGTCCCCCTGAATCTGCAGGGAGAACTCTCTTCGGTGGCCTTCGGCCTTCCGAGAGCGACTCTGCACCACCAAACAGGCTATAATCTGCTCCGCGCAAAACGCTGTCAAGCAAATTCAATAAAAATAAATTACACTGGCTCACCTACTGCCATTAAACGATTTGCCAGTCGCAGCCCAGATGGTCGTCCTTCGAAAATGGCGTGTCACCGACGCGTCCAAAAATACATTATGTTACATAATCACCTCCTTTTGTGGTTTCTGTGCATTTTCCAAGTTTTTATCGATTTCTCTGGACAATGTCATCCCAGTCATCGCCTTCCTGCTCACGGTCCTCTTCTTTATCTTCTCTCCCTCCATCAACACCACCAAACATGTACCAGAATGCTATCGACCCAGATGCAAGATGGATTGTCCAAAAATTTGGTGGGACTAGTGTTGGGAAGTTTGCAGCAAAAATCGCAGAGGACATTGTTTTGTAAGTTCCCAAATGAGGAATGCTACAAGTCCTCAAGTCTTCATTTACTTTAGAGAATACATCAATAATCACAAGGTGGCCATCGTTTGTTCCGCGCGTTCGGGTTCCACAAAGGCGCTGGGCACCACGAGTTTGCTGTTACGGGCAGCGTCCGAAGCCCTTCGGAGTTCAAAGCCGATTGCATCTACCCCATCTTCACCCATTCGCAAGACGGCCAGCCGTTTAATAAACTATGCAAGCGACCATAGTCCATCGCAGAGTATATCTTCACGGTCTGCATCACCCTCGTTGGGATTCACACCCTTCCTCGAGAGCAACAGTGTACCAGACTTTATCGTGACAGTGGATTTGATTCGAAAACAACATCTGGATGCTGCACGCGACTCAGTCTCTGACCCTAATATCCTACAAGACCTGGAACAAGATATCGATCACGATTGCGACTGGCTTAAAAACTTTCTGCTAGCCGCCAAGGTATGTTGCAAACTCTTCTCCTCGTATTCCTTAATTGACTACTGTTCCAAATATCGTTCCCTCCTGTCTTGATTAGATTGTCGATGAAATATCGCCACGGTCAAGAGACAGTATCCTCGGACTCGGAGAAAAGATGTCATGCAAAATCATGACAGCGATCCTTCGAGATAAAGTTAGTTCATTATCATCACCGTCTTCGTCCTCAATAACACCTGTTCTAGGGTATCGATGCCGAGTACGTGTCACTTGAGGACATTGTACCTCCTTACGAGTCGGACGTCGACGCAGACCATGCATTGTCACAGGACTTTTACGATGGCGTGGCTCAGGCATTCGGTGAACGCATTCAGGAATGTGGCTCTCGCATTCCAGTCGTCACAGGTTTCTTTGGTCCCGTTCCAGGATCTCTCCTACGACAGGTCGGGCGTGGTTACACAGACCTGTGTTCTGCTCTACTCGCCGTTGGATTGCAGGCGTCAGAGCTGCAGATTTGGAAGGAGGTAGACGGTATCTTCACTGCCGATCCACGAAAAGTCTGCACCGCACGACTACTCTCGGCTATTTCCCCAGAGGAAGCTGCAGAACTGACCTATTATGGCAGCGAAGTAGTACACCCATTCACTATGGAACAAGTCATCCGTAAAAGCATTCCTATTCGCATAAAAAACGTCGAGAATCCCCGTGGAGCTGGCACCGTCATTCACCCCGACACGGAGGAACACCTTTCTTCCCCTGCGACTATTCGCCCCTTCCCGGAACCAATTACCCTCAAAACTATGCGTGGCCTTGCCTTGGCGACCCAAGTCTCACAAAGAAAGAAGCTCCCTACTGCCGTCACCATCAAGGAGAACATCGTCGTATTTAATATAAAGTCGAACAGGAAGAGCGTGTCACATGGCTTCCTTGCCGGCATCTTCAGCACCCTTGATAAATTCGGTGTCGTCGTCGACCTCATCAGCACCAGCGAAGTTCACGTTAGCATGGCAATACACGACTACCTTCCAAAAAGGAATTTCGAACGCCTAGTGAGAGATCTCAAAAACCATGGGTCCGTGGATATTCACAGGGATATGACTATACTTTCTTTGGTTGGGAAGGAGATGAAAAATATGGTCGGAATCGCTGGAAGGATGTTTACAACGCTGGGGCAAGGAAACGTCAACATCGAAATGATCTCTCAGGGTGCGAGTGAGATTAATATCTCATGCGTGATACAGGCGCGGGACGCGGTTAAGGCCTTGAATCTCATTCATCAAAGCTGCCTGCAGATTAAACCAGAGGGCGCTAGAGGGGGTGGTGAGTCTTTCTTTCTACTCCGAAACATGATCACCCAATGAAGTAAAAACACTAGTCGGACCTTGGTTATTTTAATGCCACGGGCAATGGGAGTTCTTCAACATGTCCTCCTTCGATCGTTCAATAGAAATGGCTGCGAATTTTAGCGTTTTTAAATAATATCTCAAGACCCTAATATATTTACGTGAGTTCACTTGGTTTCACTTGGATACCGCTTAAAACGACGTCATACCTCTTTCTATAGGAACTCTGTACGCATATGTATTTGCAATATAGTCATTATGCACGACCACAAGATCCGGTTCCTACACATGGATTTGAGTTGGTAAAGCCACATGGAGTGTACCCGTGGCTCGAACTGTTCGGGAGCTTTCATCGAAAACGACACGCGACGATCGATATTCGTGCTTCGCACGACCAAGCGATCTTAGAATTATGAACGAAGGAGTATACGCTATAATGATTTTCGGTGCCGTCCTCCATGTCGAGTAGAACTTGAAGATTTTCCTAACCCCACTGAGAAAAGACCATACATGGTAATCCCATCCCGCATGAGTCCGTCTTGGCAAATACCAAGGAAGCCATCTTGAATTTTCACCACATCGATCAAGGCAGAATGCGGCTTGCCAGCCGTTTCGTTGTATATGCTGCATGCCAACGACATAAAGAAGCCGTGCAACGAGTCTGCGTGATATCACTACTGTGGGATCTAGTTTACATTCTGCACAGTTACCACCCCAACGGCGACAGTAACATCCTGGACCTGGCAGTTCCAAACCCTTGATTGAACTTCGAAAGCCGTCCAGCTGGCGACTGCCACGCCTCTTGTGCAACGTGGTTCAAACCGGGAGCAGTATATGTGAAGAGGGCCAGACTCTCGGTTGTCTTGCGAATCTTGGCAAGAAGTTATGTTTTATTTGTTCATGGACTTTGAAACCCCACAATGGATACCGACCTCACTTTCGCACCACCACCATCGGCCGAGACCCTGGAATGCTGAGAATACATTTAATCGACAGCACGAGGAGCTATTTCAAATGGCGTACCACTCAATATAAGAAGGCCTTTCATCTCATGGTTCAAGCACGCCCTTCATTCGACCAAGCCATGAACCTCAAAGTATGTGGAATCCCCTCTCTCTAGAATCCATCGGCTGCTTCGCTAACGAATCCCTGCAGAAGGTGCATCCGCAAAGACCACAAGACCACCATCATTTTTTGGTGGTCGTTGTAAGGCTGGGTCGCAGGCTCTCATTAGGCATCGGTGGGGTCATCCAGAGATTTGGGCAAGTAACCATTTTGAATTTTGTTGAAATCGTTGACTCTTTTTTTAATCCAGAGGCACAGCCAAATCCTTCACCATTGCAGTATCTGGGGCTCTAATTGGCACCGATATAGGGGTCTTGCCGAGTGGCTTTGTGCTGTAAGTTGAGAACTACATCTTCCCGGCTTTTGGTATTAACAATGTGTGTTCAGATGAACGCTTGTCCTTTCCTGCCCAATCATTATTTAATACTCATCCGAGTCTCCCATTCGGGCTTAGAGGGCATAATGATAGATAAATAGAGAATACAGTTCTAGATTGGCCACTCGAGTCGTTAGTATAGACTCAAGCGGCAAAGGGATGTAGAGTACAAAAACATGGGGTAACGCACGTTCAAATCAAAAGTAATCCAAGAGAATAAAGGCATGCGCATCCACATTGCATGATTCAGAATAATTCAAAAAGGGAAGTGGAAGCGAGATTACTACGAGAACAAAACTTCCTGCTACATGAGTTGAATTAAACAAGGAAACAGAATCAGAAATCATAACCCTCGACTCGGAACAATTTTCCATAATGAAGGTAGCTGTCCATAATTTTGAGAATGGGATCCGGAAGGCCCATACTGAGCAAAGTATAAGAAATTTTGTCGTGCCCATGCATTTGGCCGAGCTTGAAGTACGCTCGTGCGATCTGAGTAGGGTACTGCCAGTTCATTCAACACCCAATGTCTTGAACTTCGTATTCAAATAGAATAACTTACCGACATCTCCGTGTAATCCGCATATTGATACGCAGCAACGCGAATTGCACATTGCAGACACCGTTGAATATCACTGTCTTCCGAGTACATTTCCATCAGTTTCAACCACGGCTTCGAGGAGTAGCGCGAAGAGTCAAGGCAACGTTGATAAGCCTCCTTTGCTTCTTCCTTGTGATGCAGGCGAATGCCTAGATCCCCAAGAATCTCCCATTCCGACCCGGTCTTGCGGTATGCGACATGTTGAGTTTTGAAGTGGGCAACCTCAGCACGGAAGATGGTCCAGACACGAAGGTCCTACTGAAATTAGGTCAAAAATAAGACGATGAAGGCATGCCCCTACCTCATATAGAACCATGAAAAGATTGTCAAGCCATCGTTCGCACAACCTCTTGTTACTAAACGAAAAAGGCTCGGGAGGACCGGAAGCATCACCAGCACTTTGTTCTCCCTCGTTAGCAGCTGCTTGCGACGGTTTCTCGAGAACATGTTCGCGGACTCCGTTAGGCTCGGAGAGTCCGTTAAGTGGTGTTTTGGAATCACCATTCGTTGCTGTACTGTCTTCTGTTTCATCTGTTTCCTCAACCTTGATCACTTCTGACACATCTGCATCTGCATCTGCATTCTCTGCCGAGACACGGATAACCGGGATCCCGTTGGCATCGTTAGCTTTTAACTTTGGCGTCGGGGGCGCCAAAGCTCTTGTCGAAGCACCGTCGTCTTCTTCGTCGTCATCCTTAACAACCGTCCCATCTTCGTGAATGACAGCCGTCCCAACATCACTCTCCTTATGTTGTGAACCGTTCGCAGACTTCAGCGATTGGTGGATCTCTGTTTGAGCTTTTTGCATGCGATATTCCTCCTCCATCACGAAAACAGCACTCCGTGTCTTCAGAAGCTCGTCCCAGCCAATCTGCGAAACAAGCCGCGTTAGCAAGGCGTATGCCCTTGCCCAGGTACCCCGTAGACCAGGAGCCGGTAGCCGCTGTAGAGCAGGTTCTGCGTCATCGTCTTCAGTTTTTTGTCGCTCGGGAAGAATCTCCCCAATGGGTCGCTGAAATGGAAGGTGAACTTTGAGAGCGGGAAGAGTACGATGTGCGTCACGGCCATTAAAAGTGAACATCGGACACGAGTTGAGAGTTAACAATGCCTTTTTGATTATTTAAAAATTATGGTCTGCCAGCAACTGAGAATAATACACACCGAGTCGTACTGCCCAAGGTCGATGTATAAATCTGCCAACTTCTCCCAGGTAACAAATTCACTTGGAGCACAATTGACAGCCTGTCGGGCCAGCTTCAAGGCCCATTCGAATTTGCCCTTTGACCTCAGGAAATCACACTGAGCATGGAGTAAAGTGTATGACTGCGGCGTTTGGCGCATAGCAGACGCCATGACCTGTACCGCCTTAACCTCCTCATCTGCAGGACAACAAAAACTCAATAAGGATTGAGCAGAACGTGACACTACGTACTCATGCCAATGTAACTCCTTGCAAGCAAAGAATTCACCTCTGGCTCTCGAACAGCCAGTTTTTCGAATAAATTCGCGGCCTGCTGCCATCTCCCACTGTCACCGAAGTATTTCATGATACCAGCTGTGAGGTGATTCGAGACAACAGTAGCCACTTGAATCTCCGGATCGGAACCCACTTGCCAACCTGATGCCAAGGGCATCAGCAAGAGTGTTGAGGTTAGACGGGTCTGTAAATGCACACCTTTCGGAAACAGCACTTCAGCTGCTTGCAAAAAGCGAAGTTCGCCTTCTGGGGTCGTGATAGGGTCAAGTTTACGATATGCATCAAGAAAGTATGTCGAATCATCAGAGTAGAGAATGGCACGAAGGAGGGCAGAAACATATGTCTCTTGCCACAGCTCTGGAGTTGCTTCGTGTCTAGACTGTTGATGAAGCAAAACCCCTGGAATAGTTCAAATTATGCACACCTTTCTCCACGCAAATCAATAACATAGGCGTTGACTCCACCAGGTATCTTCACATCCACTCGAATATCCACACGGGAGAAAGCATTGAAGCAACTGCCCCAGCAAGTCATCACGCTTGAATTTCTGGTCAAATAGAAGATTAAATCGACACACCAATAACACCCATTCTTGACTTTGAACTGTTGGGCCTTGCTGAACCAAGCCGATGCATCCTCGATCGCATAGGTGAGAGAGTTGATATAGGCCGCCAACGACGCAGAAGACGACGCGTCGACTCCAGAAACGTAGTGATACGAACCAAACTGCAGAAGGAAAAAAAAAGGCAAGTTAATGCCTTGTCCCATATGGCGTATCTATTCAAGTACCTCTCGCGCAACTTGACGACCACAACTCTTCACAACATGACATAAATCAGGTGGTCCTAGCTCTCTAAATGACGCTGAAAATAATATGAACCAGAGATTAAGGTACAAAAGAACGAACAAAACCAGAGCCACGTACATAATGCCTCCGTGCGCGAGGTGAGAGATTCTCCAAGTTCAACCTGGGAGTGGGGTCAAATCGTATAAAATGTTCCTTCCAATACGCGTTCTATCGAGTCAGGAAACCGTACCTCAAATATCTCCGGAATATCCTTGAACGAGGCATCCGCCAGACCATTGACCATGATGGCGGTGGTTTGAGAAGAACTTGAACTGACGTATCGGGGCATGTTTGGCAAGGGACTCTCAAAATGTTTTTCAAACGGCCCGGCGTTCGAAAGCGCCGGAATGACTACGGCCCTCCAATTGTGAATTCACCAAGGGCTAAGAGGTTCAATGAAACTTGGAAAAGTGTTCAGGCCTCAGGATACAAACAGCTTCATTCCCCGAATGCGGTTCAGTTAGTCCTACGAACAACAAATGGACTCATTCCTGCAACATGGATGCTTCTCCTTCTCTTAATGACGCGTCACAAAGAACTACCCAAGCCCAGGGCAACGAGTTGCACGGAAGTCATTGACGGTAGCCGTCCTGCTTTTTTTCCAAGAACTCTGCTGCTTGCGTCGAACGCCACTGTCTTCTTTTTTTTTGTCTTCATACTAGCTCTTCCCCCACTTTATTCCAGGAACAGTGGTCTCGACGTCGCACGCTTGTAACAGACACCCATGTAGGCAAAAACGCGCCCTATGGTTCTGCAGCCTGTGCTATTTTTTGCCAGTATTCTAAATTTGAAATCCCCCCGGGCGTGGTTGATCTTGAGATACGTCAGTCAGCCCCCCCTCGATGACCTTTATAAGACGCGAGAGTTTTACGATTTTGCTTAAACAACTCTCTTCTGAACTCCATTGACGTTCGCCCCGCTTTATACCAAATTTTGCCCGCCTTGCTACTGAAGGGTTACGATGCATCCTCAGCGTGTCTACCAACATATTCTCCCGCTCCACGCCGCACACTCCGCACATATGGGGGCCCCGCCACTTCCATCAAGCAAAGAGGTCTTGTCCCACGTTCTTCAGAGCGTTTTGCCACTATATTCCGCTGTGCCCCAAGGGCAACCATGTTTTCTTTTCCTATGGAAAGCCCCCAGTTCGTGTCTTTCTCGTCTATTGTCAGCCACTCATGTCGATTCTTTTCCAGTGTCGCCAAACATACTCTATGATGATATGGAAGTCGACCCTCCGACTTTCCTTCATGGCGAGCCCATGGATGTTGACTCCCCCGCCTTTGCCCACCAACCCACGGACGTTGACTCTTCCACCGTTCCTTTGGCTTTTGCCCGCCGAGAGCCCACCGAGGTTACTCAGACCACCCCCTACGTTCTACCTCCAATTCATCTCCTCGCCTTGGGGGATCAACCACCGGTCGTCGACCTTAACCGTGAAATAGAACCCGCCCCTGTTGTCGAACTTCCAGGACCCCGCCACGATGCAGTACCGACCCCAATTGTTCAGCCCATCGAAGACATAGATGCGGAGGTGGTTGTCCAATCCAACTGGGAGAATCGCCATGAACCCCGGGAAGGACAAACGCCGGGTGTCGTCACACCGACCACACTCGAGGGTGGCGGGGGAACGATCGGTCCAATTGATAGCCAGGACGATTTTTTTATCGCCAATGCTGGACGTCTCCTCCAGTTCAAAGGTTATATTATCGAGGATTTGACCCACAGAATGCAACGGCTAAACATTACTGAAACGACGGACCCAGTTTTTATCTCCGACTCGGAAATTCCGGGACCCTGTCCCTCTACCCCCACTGCGTCACTTCCCTCCGAGAGTACCACAATCGCCACGGAAGTACTGCGTCTTGACACCGATACCAATGATTTTACGGACGCAAGTCGTATCGCTGAAACCCCCCTTCTATGTCCCTCCACCTCTACTGCCTCTGTTTCCACCGTGGATACTAAACTTGCCTCCGAAGTACCTCTTCAAGGTCTTACGGACACAAGCTGTATCGCTGGACTCCCGCTTCCTTGTTCCTCTGCCACTACTGCCTCTGTTTCCCCCGCGAATACTACAACCGACACGGAAGTACCTCTTGATATCCATACCAGTGATTTTACGGACGCAACTCGTATCCCACTTCCTTCTTCCTCTACCGCCTTTTTTCCCTCCGTGAA
>Ga0307517_10013735_pt1 | contig 10968 bp, 10 predicted proteins | sample 23_EM_MG_FD_194515 | JGI IMG/M metagenome (GOLD analysis project Ga0307517, IMG submission 194515) | Populus trichocarpa ectomycorrhiza microbial communities from riparian zone in the Pacific Northwest, United States - 23_EM | ecosystem: Host-associated > Plants > Roots > Unclassified | place... | reverse complement strand
ACCTTCACCACCGAAAATGCCCGCTTCACCACCGCCACTCCACCACCAGTCCCAACATCATCATCTTCTTCGTTCAGTGCTCGTCTCTCTCGTAGCTTCAGTCTCCACTCTTCTTCTGTAATCACTCCCCCTCTCTCTTTTTTTATGTTTTCTTAAATCTTAATTACATTGTTTTGTTTATATCTGTGATTTATTTTTGTAACCGCCCGGCGAGCAGAGTTTTTATTTATTTTTTTACTAGCCGCGTAAAAACCTGACTTGGTGAGTTCGGCATCGCTCGACTGTAATCACGAAAATGCCGTTGTGTGTTCTCCTTGTTCTTGGTTTGACTAGGGGTGTTTTGGTAAAAGTGGGTGAAGGTTGCTTGAAAGATCAGGCGATGCATTTAATGGAGCAATGGAATAGCATTGAAGTAGAGCTGTTGGCGGTAGTTGAAATTTGCATTTATTTTGATTATGCTATACGAGGCTTCAAGAAGTCCAACGATTTGATTAACGGGTTGTTGTTCGTTTTTTACTAAGATCATAAATCTAACCAATAAGTAATAAAAAAGTAATTTGTTGTTTTCTCAATTGCGAGGGTCTCGCATGAAAATTAGGATAGCAAGCACATGATATGCTGGGTCATCGCTGTAGCCAACAACATGACGTCTTGCTGTTTATTGTAGAATGTAGGGGATTAAGTGGGGATTTGAAGGTTAAAATATGCGGTTGTTTCCTTAGGGCTTGTAGTTTGTATCGGGATTCAAATCCTCTCCTTTTCTTGTGCGCGCGCGTGTGGAAGTTAGGCTTGACTTTCGAAGAAGCATATTTTTGTGGGCAATACTATTCTTGTGTTGCTGAAGCTCGAAAGGAACCGTCTTTTTCTTGTGGGAAACGGGAACATGCACTAAAGAATTAGTGGAATGTGGTGTTAGCTTTGCAAGTTTTTAGTTGAAAAGTCACAATAATGTCATTCCTGATTGTGATTTTTTATTCCGTAAAAAAATTGAAAGTAGCTTGATTAAGTTTCTGCTTTTCTTGATGTGATAGTAAATTGATGAGATGCTTAGGTTGCTTTTAGTTCATGAATTAATTGGTGAGAAACTTGAATCTCAAAGTTTAGGCATAGACGGTCTCCATTCGCTCATAGATGGATGTTTTCAAGAGCCTTTCGAGTTTTGATTGTGTTGAAATGCCATAAACTTGGTTGCCTGCTTGGCTTTGTATTTTGAACACCTTTGAATAGCCATCATTATTCTTGACTTGGTGAGAGTACGTAGAAAGATATTATGAAAAATCCTATCTGTTTATTGTCTTTGGTTTGTTGGATATATATTACTTAATCGAAGTTGAGGAACTTGTGCAGAAGAAGACGAACAAAATTGGCATGCATTTGATTTGATGGTCTACATTGAAAGTTGTTGAAATGTACCTTTTTTTTTCGCTATAATATTTTTATTATTTTATCACAGAAAAAATGTGCCATTTGCTTGAGGAGTCTGAGAAAAGGGCAAGGCCAAGCCATCTTCTATGCTGAGTGTTCTCACCCTTTCCACTTCAATTGCATTGCTGACAATACCAAGCATGGAAATCTCAAATGTCCTATTTGCCGCTCAAAATGGAAAGATGTGCCTTTTCAAGCGCCAAGAAATGCCCCCAATTTTCAACGTGCCGGTTCATTGCATGCTCATGTATCTCCTTACAATGTTCCACCAGTTCAAATTGAGGCGGAACACTTCTCAGATGATGAAGTACTCTCAGATGTCTCTCCAGATCAATCCCTTTCGTCTCGACCCCATGCTATAACTGTGAAGACTTTTACAGAATATCCTGCTGTTTCTGCGTCAGAATCCTTCTCCAACTTTGGTGTTCTTGTCCGTATTCTCGCACCACCACTTGATAATACTCTCCCTCATCACCGTGCGCGTGCACCAATTGATGTTGTAACCGTGTTGGATGTTAGCGGTAGCATGGCAAGCAAGCTGATACTTCTCAAGCGTGCGGTCAACTTTATCATACAAAACTTAGGCCCTTCTGATCGACTTTCGATCGTGACTTTCTCTTCATCAGCTCGAAGAATGTTACCACTTAGGAGAATGTCTGGAAGTGGCCGTGAAGATGCCACAAGCGTTGTCGACTCTATTTCTGCAATTGGTGGAACTAATATCGTTGCAGGGCTCAAGCAAGGGGTTCAGGTTCTTGAACAACGGCGTCAACATAATTCAGTTGCAACCATTATCCTCTTATCTGATGGCTGTGATACACAAAGTCACAATGCGCAGAATAGATTGGATTATCTAAAGTTCCTACCTACTTCAATCTTTCCTAGCAATAATACATCTAGAGAGGAGTCTAAGCAGCCAACTTTCCCAGTTTACACATTTGGGTTTGGATCGGATCATGATTCTGCTGCAATGCATGCTATATCTGATGCATCCCGCGGCACATTTTCCTTCATTGAGTCAATTAACATTTTACAAGATGCTTTTGCAAGATGCATTGGTGGTCTTATAAGTATTGTGGCTCGGGACGTTCAACTCAAAGTTAGGTCAGCATCACCAGGAGTGCAAATTCTGTCAACACCTTCTGGGAGACACAAGAATAAGATTTTTGACCAAGGACACCAAGCTGTGATTGATATTGGAGACTTGTATGCAGAAGAGGAGAAGGAATTTTTGGTGTTCCTCTCAATTCCTGTATCCTCAGCTGTTGATGGTGAGGAAAGATTGGAAAACACATCATTGGTGGAAGTTTCGTGCTTCCACAAAGGTTCGGTGTCAGTGGATACAGTCCAGGTAGAAGGTGAGAGAGTTGAGATTCGACGACCTCCAACTTTATCTCCAATTGATCGGGTGCTGTGTTTGGAGGTTGATAGGCAAAGAAATCGTTTGCTAGTGACAGAAACTATTGCCAAGACACAAAGGATGGCTGAAATGGGAGATTTAAAGGGTGCACAGGCCCTGCTGGCAAAGCAACTATCCACTCTTCTAACTACAGCTTCTTCCCAAGCAGGAGATGATCTATGTAATCAGCTCGAAGCTGAGCTGAAAGAAACTAGGGAGAGAATGGAAACTAGGGAGTTATATGAACGGTCGGGGCGCGCATATGTTCTCTCGGGAATGAGTTCTCATTCATGGCAAAGGGCTGCAACTAGGGGTCACTCCACAACAATTCTATCACAAGGTGGGAACTCAGATACAAGTTTTACCACTAGCTATGAAACACCATCTATGACTAGCATGGTATTGAAGTCACAGATTCTCAACTTAGCACCCAGAGAGTAGCTTTGGCACCCACAACTTAACAAAGCCTTCCAGCTTGAATGATCAGCATTGATTTGCATCTACTACTAACACGAGGAAGAAACTCTCTGGCAGGTTAATGAAATCAATTTAGGGATTTGAACTCTAATTTTCTTTTTATCATTATTGTTGTTGTTGTTTGGTTTATCATTGTGTGGATTGGATTGGAATTTGTACATGATTTATTGCTTCGTTAGTTTTTGTTTGAATCGGATAATGGAGTACAGGATAAGTTATGTTTGGTTGAACAAAACCACGTTGTTTTGACATTATTTTTTGCGAATGCACGAGATTTTGTAATCCAACGACAACGACAGTTCATTTGAACAGTATAACTTGCCTTCCTTGCAAGAGAGTTTGATCCAGTTGAAGTCTCGAGACATCTCTTGCAAAATGTTACCAAAGTTCTAACCATATGGGGCAACGGGGTTTGATTCTCCATCAGGTCAACACGCTTGGGTCTCAAATCAGTGAATTATACTTGTATATCTAACTGACCAATGATGATACAATCGGCGCAGGAAAACTCCATGTGATGCATAGATGAGAGACGAAACAGCATGTATTGAAAACCGGAAAAGGTAAATAGTACAAAACCACTGTTAAAACAGGGCATCCTGGTTTAATGAAACCAGACAGGTTAATCAAAATTAACTGAGTTTTTTTTTTTTCTATTTTTTTAATTTCATCTTACTATATAATTTATTTTCGTAGATTTGTCAAATTAATAAAGGTAAACTTAATTTTTTTTATTAATTTTTTTAAATTTCATTAATTAATTAAAAATTAAATTTTATAATTTATTTTAATTTAATTTTTTTATCAAGTTATCACAGTTTTATAATCATTAATTTAACAAATTAATTAATCTAATATTTTAACATTTTAATACTTTAAATAAATTATTTTAATTTTTTTATTTAATCAAACTATATTTTTATAGATTTTTATCCAGCTAGATCTATCCGGTCAAATTAAATTAACCCTCGCATGCTTGATAAAACATTACACCTGGACTTTTTTTTTTACATTTTAAAAAATTTGATCCCACCTGCATGGTAGAGTGAGACAACGTTCTAGTGCTCTAACTAAACATACACCTGAGAATGTGAGAGAATCTTCATTTATACCGTACCAAAACAAATGGAAAAATTTCCATACCCATCTGAATGCGTCCCTTTTAGCGTCAAAGAAACTGAATAATGTGCTCGCAAATTTTCAGAATCTCTCTTTGAGCCATGCGTCCTCCAGCAGAAAATTTCAACGACACTTCCAAATTTTAGGCTTCTTTGGTGCGCACTCGAGTTCTCAGTCTCAAGCTTCTCTTTTATCCCCAAGAAGTGCTCAACCTGGGAGGAAAAAAGCAAAGCAATATATCAGCAGGCATACATTATGGAATAAAAATGAAAGGGTGTTAAAAGTCAGCAAACCCTTCCCTCTAAGAGGAGGCTAAAAGAACCAATAGGTGAGGCCTGTGAATTGTAAGGGGCCCTAACAGTGCAACTAGCCATCCACAACCATTCTGAACAAGACGCTCAACATAAAGTGATGAACCTGATCTGACAACTTTCTTATCAAAGTTAAATCTTTCCTTGACACAAGAATAATCCAACCTTCCTGGAGTCTGGACAAAGTATCACTGGCGACATGGTAAATGAGCTAAGGTCACAACGGCTGTTTGACTGCTGGAGTCAAAGATTTTGGTGTCAGGAGATTCTGGGAAGCAAAAAAATGTAGGAATTTATAGATGATTTTAAGATACTAGGGGTTGGTGGTTGCTAGGAAAACATTTGGGATTAAAAATGATTGTAATCACAGCAGTGGCAGAAATGGTACCGGGGAATCAGATGGATGTTTTGTGGGGCAGGGGGAGGGGGAGGGGGGTTGTGAAGAAGAAAAGGCGTCCTTCCAGGTATGCATGCTTCTAAAGCAAATCATGATACTCATTATTGTCCCATAACGCAGTTTCATTTTCTTCAGTGACGGTGTGTGTGCATGCGGGTGAGAGAGAGAGAGACAATAATGCAAGAAATGAGTAGCACTAAAAGGTAAATGAGTAGCACTAAAAGGCTGCTGCTTTGCAACCACTATAGCAATAGGATCAGGGAGAAGGCTAATGATGCTCCAGAAAGGACAGGGAATGTTCCTATAAAGTGAAACAATCTACTTGATGAAAATTTCCAAACTAATACACCAGATACTAATATTTAGAGTTCATATCAAAAAGCCACCATGAATTGTACGAGAAATCATGTCAGTTTTCACAACTTGCATGATGCATCCACAACCTAATGAAACGTGCACAAAGCATCCTTTCTGCATCATTATCACCATGCCAGTGTAAACTGTTGTAAGAATCTAACTGACCTTTTTATCGCCAAGCATGGGTGTTAAGCCTCCAGGGAGATCCTTATCAACAGTAGCAAAGCCACTTCTAGGATCACTGGTTTGCCTGCAAATGAAATTCATGAAAAAGGGTGATCAAACCAATTGTAGAGAGATAAATGCACAACAAATGATATTCTATAATCCTTCACTTTCTAAAACTAGTAAGGTCTTAGTTTGAAATGTATCAAGGCATGATGCGAACCAAGATTTCAACAAAATTACAGTGTTGAGTTCATTTAAACTGCAGAGAGAGAGATATTTTCAACTCTAGGAATTTATCACTAGAAAATAATCATAAAGACTCAAATGAATGGCTACTGCATCATAAATCAACAAAAACATTTTAATACTCTTAACAGATGTTTTTTGGAGAATAACTCGTTCTTGATAATTAACATTTTTCTACTTCAAACTATTTTCCTAGGCTTTAATTAGTAACACCTTATATTTGAGATATAAATTAGACACAAAAATCTTACCCTGGTTTAACATGACTGCTGAGAACAAGGTAGGGTGTCTTTAACTGAGCTTGAGCCTCCCTCATCCGCTCCACAGACAGGGATTGTGTATCTGAATTTTTCATTTGCTTCAACTTCAGTTCTTCCTGGTATTACTTCATTTTGCCAGGTCCCTTCCCATGGAATTTATGAGAAATCATACATAAGGCTTCCTTCGGAGTCATCTGTTAAATATAGGAAACAACCCAAAATATAAAAAATTGCTAGATAATCAGTCAGCGAATAAAAACTTTTGCTGCAAGCTACATCAGCCACTCATGTCCGCAAATAGAAAGTAGATCATGGTAGGTCTGAGGCATGCTACCTCAGAGAAACTCCACAATTGTACAAGGCCATACAGAGTTCAGTCTCTTCCACTAATTTATAACCAGATGCATAACTAAATCTTTCACTTCTCATTTTGGACACTAAACAGATGAGAACATAAAAATCAATCTTGATTCTGCCATGAGGTCAGACCCTAGACCCTAGTTTATGAAACAAGCAGTCCAGAAAGAACCCCCCCAAACAAAAACAATAAACACCCACCCACCAACTGCACAGTAGCAGCTATGAAACACCCCTCAAAACAGTGCCACTGCTCACTGATTAGCATCCAGAGGCAAGTCAGACTGTGGAGCACAAATTCCACAGCATAGGCCCAACATCTTCCAATTACTACAGGGTAGGCTAATAAAATGGTCAAGCATGCAATGAATCAAGAGATATAATATGCATAGAAATTTGGCCTACAAACTCTCCTTTATCGAACCTGCTCCATTGGAGGTCCCATCTTCACACCATGTGCATAATGGTAAAAAAAAAAAAACAATAAAAACTAAGGAATTCTAACTCAACAGTAAAACAAACTAATCGGATGATCAGGTGAAGTGCTTACAATTCACCCAAATTTATCTGTCCTCTCGGATATCCTTGAACTTATTGTCATTATTATTACCAGCATCATTGCCTATGTCGCCAACAAGCTTACTCTTTTTCTTGTCCATATTTCTGCCACCCCATTCAATACTTTCTTTAAGTGTACCTCGCTGTTTGAGTAACTTCAAAGCACCAGATAATCCTTTCCCAACAGCAACCTCATGTATGGTTTCATCAGGAACTGTCTACTCATCCTCGTTGACAGGGTTTTCATCTTTACCACTGTCTTGAACTTCCATCCATCCACCAGCCTCGTCCTTTTGTTCTTCATCAGAAGCTCTTGGCGGTTCATCTTTGTCCATGAAAACATCTTCATTATCAGTCTTATGAACTTCTGAAATAGCACAAGCACTGCTTTGAATTTTTCAACACAAGCAATGGTAATTTTTTTAGGTATGGAAAATTAAGGACGACTGAAAAATCAGTAACAAATAGAGTGTGTGTGTGTGCATACTAAAGCAGAAGATCTAGGATTTCCAGCCGATCTCAGGCATCATAGCAGGTCAAATGTGTGATTTCCAGCTGATCTCGAGCATCAAATAGGTCACATTCACATTTAACAGTAATACAGTAAAATGGATGGGAGATTATAGGTGACTAAAGCAGCAGCATGATAGCATGACTATGATAACTAGAAAAATTGATTTACCAAATAATACAAGGTCGAGAGCTAGCATAAACCTTGAACAGTCAGAAATGGTCATGCAGCTCAACATAGTATATAGTATATGCAAGATTTTCTGGTTGTACAATTATGCTAAATGCAACACAAGTTTCCGTCCCATCAGAACTCTTTCTTTTTTGTGTAATATTTTATAAAACAAAAGAACATATAATAAAAAAAGTACCTTCAGCAAGATGGATAGCTGAGACAAACTCTTCCATCTCAGTGAAGACAAGTTTTTTTCTAGTGACTCTCCAATTTCAGGGTTCTGATCATCTGCAATTTGACTGCACAAAGTGGAGGTGGCAAGGAGAGCAATTGCTTTAGGACTAGATGCTTCTGCCTCTTGCTTTTTAAGAGCTAGTTTCCTTGTTCTTTCCAATGCCTTATAAAGATCATCATCATCATCCGCAAACACTAGACTTTCCTCTTCCTCCTCTTTAGTTTGAGGAGTTTGCTCTAGTCGAAGTGATTTTGATGCCTCATCTGCTTTAGCATAAGCTGATCGGTAAGCACTGTTTCTCATTTCAGCCTCAGATCTCTCTTGTTCCTCTCTAAGGCCTGCCTTCTCCCATCTTTCCTAGAACCAAGATCTCCAATACCCAACCCTGCTGACACAGCTTCTGCTTCAAGGGCATCTATATCTTGCTTATCCTTCTTTCACAATGATTTCTTTTTCTTTGGCTTTTTAAACTGAAGCATCTCTTCATGAATCTGATGAATTCTTTCCAGATGAGTTAGATCTTCTAAGCGATTACTTGTGGAATCACCTCATAGCCTTCTGCGGAGCTGGACATATTACAAAAGAGAAAAGGAGAAATAAATGAATGTTCACTTCATCAGAGTTATGCTAACATACACCGCTTATATCTTCTGAATCTATTCTATAAAGAGAGCCAGCCTTACCTCCTCCATAACATATCAAAAATCTCTGTCACACAAAAATGCTTCGTCATTTTAGGAAACTTGGACATAAAGTATATGAAGAAAACACCAAACTATTTATACCTTCATTAAGGTCACCATCTGAGAGTATATTCTGATCTTTGAGTGTCAAAACAACTGCTCCACCTCCCATTACCTTGTCAAGGCCATGGAGAACCTTAATTCCAGCTAGAACATCTATCAAAAGGCGCCACCATAAAAAATAAAATAATCTTACAGTGTAAACCATAACTCCTTGCTAAAATATAACTGATTCAATCAGCCAGAAACAGAAATATATAGCCCCCAAAATTTCAAATACAAATCATTATGGTTTGGCTTCCACGAAAATGACCTTACACTTGCCAATTACAATTCCCAAGAAATTAAACTGGTGAGTTATAATAACAAACCTAGCTGTTAAATGAGCTCGGATGGAGTTTGAATATCTCATTTCTTAATGAAATTTTTGATGAACAAATAAGACCATAACCAACTCATTCGCTCTGATGATTATGAAAACTACCAAATTGAAACAAATGTATCATCCAATCTAGACTTGTTTTGAACCATAATAGTATTAACAATTATATTAATCCAATAGAGGGCAAAAATATGCAGAAAGGATCAAACAAGCATTATGCTGGTCTGCTTCCTCATCTTCACCATCACCTTGACCAATATTGTCCCGGGGAAATTTAAACCATAATAGTATTAACAATCAAAATTGCATGCAAAATATCATGATAGCTAGTGAGAATACAGGAAACACAGTAAAGAATGGAACCTGCTCCTCAAAAATCTTTGAGAGGTGACTGGCCCTCTCCTTTGCGGCATTTTTGTTCTCTTCAATCTGACGACTCTTACTGACCCATGCTAAAACATCAGAACCAACTTCAGTCTTCTTCCTTGTTCTTTCTTCTTCCTTCCTTCATCCTGAGCCAAAAAAAAATATATATATATATAAAGATAACTAGGACACAAAAATAACACGAAGCTGGATGAACTTATAAATGGAATAATATCAGAAAAATAAGACGAACATCATCAAAATCAAGAACACGCTAAGATGTAACACAATTTAACCCCAATACAGCAATGGAGGACACCAACAAAAAAGCAAAACCAGGAAAATCTCAATTAGCGACAAGTAACATTGGGGTCATTCCACACTCCACACTTTACCTCTAATCTCAATTAGACTTGTTCATAATCGTTGTCATCCCTGCTCCTATCATAATCTTCGTCATGGCTTTCTGTTTGCCCTGACCTTCTCTCTGGACCTCTCTTTATCCTGATCCACTTCCCTATCTCTCTCCCTCTCCTAAGTCTTCTCTCTTCCCCTTTCCTTGTCTTTATCATTTTCCCTGCCCTTCTCTTTATCCTTATACTTGTCCTTCTCCTTCGCTCTTTCTCTTTCCGTTTCCTTCTCCCTCTGCCGTTCCTTCTCCTTCCCCCGCAATTTCCTATCTCTAGCCTTCTCTCGATCACGTTCTTTATCCTTCGCCTTACTGTCCCTACTCCCATCATTACCGCTGGTTTTCTTCGACCGTTCATCTGTCTTACAACTATGATCCCTCTCCCTCTCATCTCCTCTGCTGCTCTTCTTCCTAGAATGCTTACTCGATTTTTCAACTCCATTCACCGCCATATCCTCGTCCTCCACATCATCCCTCTCCTCGCGTCGCTCGTGCCTAGTTCAGACCAGTCTATATCCATTCTAACCACCAAGCTCAAACCCTAATCTTCCCTGAACCCTGGAAATCTAAGAAATAGATTATTGGAATGGATTTAGAATCTTAGTATCAATTCAGTGTAGAGAGAAAAAAGGAACTCCTGAGAGGGAGCTAGAGGGATTCGTACCTTGTATTTATTGTTTGGGTTTTAGAGACTGGCTGTGTTTCTTACTTTCTTGCTTACTATTTCTCCTTCACTTGAGATAAAGAATATTTAAGCGTCTTTTTTTTATAATTGAGTAATTTAACTTTCATTTTTTATCAACTGCGTTTCTCCAGTTAAAAAAAAAAAGATTACGTGTCTATCAATGAAAATTAAAAACATTAAAAAAATAATAATAATTCTCCTCGAGAAATAATGTGCAACAAGACTCGAAGTAATTCATTGTAATAGTATAAATACATAGTTGCCCCTGGAAAAAAAATTAAACTAAGTACTCGGTACATGACAAGGTTAAATAATAAAATTATTATTTTAGCCTTAAAATAAAAAAAATATAATGCCGGGATCTTCTAGCCTTCTTTTTTTTTTTCTTT
>Ga0307517_10013734_pt1 | contig 10969 bp, 6 predicted proteins | sample 23_EM_MG_FD_194515 | JGI IMG/M metagenome (GOLD analysis project Ga0307517, IMG submission 194515) | Populus trichocarpa ectomycorrhiza microbial communities from riparian zone in the Pacific Northwest, United States - 23_EM | ecosystem: Host-associated > Plants > Roots > Unclassified | place... | reverse complement strand
TCAATATTATTATTAATATCATTGTTATTGAAAATTATAATGATAAAGAACTTTTTATAATTGGGTGGTTTAATTAATTAAATTGAACAAGGTTCAATTTGATTCAATGGCTTTTCAAGAGCGGAACGGAATATGTGGAATGAAACAGGAACGTTCCGGGTGGAATTTAGCCGAAAAATCCGGAACAGACCGAGATTTAAAATGAGATGAAATTTGTTCCGTTTTGTTTCGTTTTTTGAATTGGTATGGAACGTTTCGGCCATTCCGGGCGAAACGGAACGGAATTGACAACCTTGCTCCTCATTATATTTATAACAACAAATTCTAAAAATATATCTAAAATCAGAACCTTAACCTATCATTTGCAGAGTTTTGTGAGGGGTCAGTTTGGGCTGAAGAGTGGTCCTTCATTGATTATTATTATGTCATTTTAGAGTGCTTTAATAGGCTTCTAACACCACCAATAAAGATTGCAAATACAACATGTCTTGAATGAACTATCATAAACCACTAGGGTATCTAGCCACCAGCTGCTCTTTCATTTCAAATAGGTCGTTCTTTGCTATTAGATGATAAAATTTATTAATGTAATCATCAACAGAATCCCTCCTACCTCAGTGTCTAGAGTTGCTGGTATAAATTTTTGGTTATATCAAAAATGAAAGAAGTGTTCCTTCATTATCTTCTTCATTTTCTTTAAATCATTGATCCTTGGTTTACCATGCTTTTCATGTGACCTCTTCAATTGCTCTTACAAGGTAGAAGCTCGACTTTTTAATTCGATGATGATTAGATTATCTCTTATTTGCTATAGGACTTTAATTGTACTAAAAAACCCTTTCTACTTCATTCAACCAATCAATAAACTCTTATGCCTGCAAAGTTCTTGTAAAGTTAAGGAGCTTTAACCAAAACCTGATATCTCCATAATACTCTTCCCGATCAAGATGTTGTCTCTCCTGCTCTCATCTCTAGAAAGGGTTCTCAATGCTGGCCATGGATTCATGGTCACCCTCCTCACATTCCCCTTGGGTTCTTGCCTCTACCAATTGTTGTAATCTGTTTCTACATGCTCTCTATCACCAGCACATGGGCGTCTTTTTCTTAAGAGGGAACTTCTTTATCCAATCATGTTTATGCATGTCCTATTCTACAACTTCTTTCAACTATGGTCGTTACAATATTTTGATAAAATTTGAACATGATTTAACGATTGTATATAAAATTATGGCTTTTTATGTTAAATTATTGATCTAACACGAACATGCCTCCTTTTAAACTTAACTCAGTGTCACTGGTTCATAAATGAGTTTGCTAGGATTTTTGCACGAACTACTAGGGGTAAATTCATAACTAACTTTTTAGAATTACCAAATTATAATGACCCGCCTGCCTTAAAACAAAAGGAAAGTTTTGGCTAAAAAGATAAAATCTTTCTTTCTCAATCTAGATCATTTGAATTATTATGAATTCTTATTTTAATTATTGTAAAGTTTTATTCAAAAAATCTATGGCTTTGTGAAATAAAAATAAAAATGTATAAATAAATCGAGAAAAATTTGATTGAAAAAATACATTTTTTAATTTAAAATTTAAATCATTGATTTTTTTAAATAATTTTTTAATTATTAAAAAATTAAATAAAAATTAGTTTTGATAATAGCCCTTTTAACATGATCGAGGATATAAAAAAAAAAAACTAGTAAACTAAGAACGAGAAAGATAGGTAAACTAGGAAACGAAAGAAAAACCCTCGCCCCATTTCCTTCGAGAAAGGGATTCTTACATTGACTTTGACTCGTCCTGTCTCACACTCTTCACAAGACTGGGAGAGACCATCTCCCTCGCAATAATACACTAAGCACCAGCATGGATCAATAGTCGCTGTGTGGTGTAGCCACTTAAACTAACCAATAAACATAATTAATACAATCTCCAATTACAGTCAATACTCACACTGACAGCTGTTTCCTGAAACGAATCCGTGTTTTCCTAATAGAGAGTCTTTTATTTTTCCTTGTTAATGTCTTTTTAGTGAGATAGATTGCGACTGCCTCCCTGTAACTGAAGCGGAAGAAGATAAGATGAGAGGAGTCGGAGTGACCTCCCCTAGTTCTAGTTCTAGTTCTGCAGAGCCCAGACTCCGACCCTTTGCTTTGAAGTCAGTCTCTCTCTCTCGTTCTACATCTCTTTTTTAATCACTCGCTGTCTCTATAATCTGATTGATCGGTGGTTTCACTTAATAATAAATCAGCTTATTGATTACTGATTAAGCATGTTTTACACTAGTTAGCATTCCATTTGTTTCACTATCAACTACCGCTGAGATCTACTTGTTTATGGTATGATATGCTTTTGTTTTTGTTTTTTTCCTTTTTCTTTGGTGATTTATTCCTGGTCTTTGCATGCTTTGTCGAATTGGGTTTTCAATATTGGCTTGGTATTGATTGTGACCCATATAGTGGAAGCAGAGGAGAGGATTTGGGCTACTTGCTTGCGTCTTTGACACCATTCTATTATCATTTTTTGGATGGTGGTCTCACCTTTTTATTATCTGAAATGCCAATGCTTGAAAATAACATCGAAAAATGTTTAAGATCCTCGTAGTTGATAGTTCCTTCCATTGGGTTGCTAACTACCGAATGTGTTTTTCTTCTTTTTTATTTGTTTGTCCTGCTAGGATCATCTTTATCCTTTTCCGATTTGTCTGCAATGTTGTGAACCTTATTTTTTTTTGTGTATGTGTGTGTGTCTGGATTTATTATATAATTATGTACTTGGACCAATGTTCTTGTGAATGCTTTCTTGGTACAGTGAAGATGCAAGCAGAAGGAGGTTCTTAAGAGGTAGGGATCTTAGAGATGTTGAGAAGGCCTTCCAGGTTCCCATCCAATATAAGAATTTGAACTGCAAAATATCTACACTGAAAGTCGTGCTCTTAATAATTGCTTTTGGAACCTTGGTGACATTCTATCATTCTCCAGTAGTTTATATTGCAGACCAGCCATCCACTTCTGGATCTCGGTATGTTTATAGTCTACTTTTAATTATCTATCAGGTCTTATTTTTCTCTTAAGATTGTTTCATTTCTAGTTTTTAGTTTAGTTCCCAGCATAGAACTTCCAAATCAAACCTTCCTCTTTTTTTCTGTTTGGTATTATGTTAGTTTCTCATCCTGAACTTGTCCTTGTTTCAAGTGGATATGTAGTATGGCAGGTTAGAGCTGTTCTCAGAGTTAAAAAATGCACAGACACACTTGGCTATCCTTTTTAAAAAGTTTGAAAGCCTCTTTAAACTTTGCTAAAAGGCACAGACCCATGATTGTTTTTCTTTGCAATATCCTGAAGGAGAGTTTTAATGTATGCAGGCCAAGTTTTGTTGATCGATGGACAAGAGATGGTGCTGCCGTGGATCCACGCTATATCTCTAATTTAGATGTTAACTGGGACCAGATTTCCGATATTATTGTCAAACTAGATGACAGCAATGAGTATCAGGGAATTGGCTTGTTAAACTTCAATGAAAGTGAGATTAATAATTGGAAGCTGATGTTACTGGATGTTGAGCACGTTGTTCTGCATCTAGAGCATGTAGCGGAAGATGTAACTTGGGAATCCCTTTACCCTGAATGGATAGATGAAGAGGAAGAATTTGAGGTTCCCACTTGTCCTGTTCTGCCCAAACTTAAAGTTCCTGGCAAGCCACGCATTGATATAATTGCCGTGAAGCTTCCATGCAACAAGTCAGGGAAATGGTCAAGAGATGTGGCTCGTTTGCACTTGCAGCTTGCGGCTGCAAATCTTGCTGCTTCTGCTAAAAGTTATCATCCTGTGCGTGTGCTTTTGGTGACTGACTGCTTCCCGACCCCAAATCTGTTCACTTGCAAGGAGCTTATTTGGCATGAAGGGAATTTATGGATGTATCAACCCAACCTCAATGTGTTGAGAGAAAAGATACAACTCCCAGTAGGGTCATGTGAACTTTCAGTTCCTCTCAAGGCTAAAGGTCAGTCTTTAAGATTTGCATTAAAAAAATCAATACTGTCTATTTCTTTTATTTCATGTTAGCTAGTGGGGCTTTGGAAAGCAGCTTGTCTAATTTCTCTCCTTTTATCTCTGTAGCCCACAAAAATCTTTTAAGTTATGGTGAAAACTAGCCCTGGTTGAGTTAGTTAAATTTTTGGTCAACTGCAATACCCATTCATATCTGTCTGTTTATATTCACGTACTGGGAAACCGGTGCATCGAAACTTAAAAATAAATGAAAAAATACGACTTAGCACGACGTCTTTAGGGTTTGGATACCTGCCAAGGGATCAAGGCAAGGAATTGACTTTTTCTAATTTGTTACCCTAACTGACTGTGTAATTTATGAAAAAGATTGCATTGGCTTTCTCACTGCAAAGCTAATGCAAAATCTTAAATCGAAATTCACTGAATGTTTTTCAACAGAACATTTTTACTCAGAAAGAGCACACCGGGAAGCGTATGCAACGATTCTGCATTCTGCACACTTTTATGTTTGTGGGGCCATTGCTGCAGCTCAGAGTATCCGCATGGCAGGTTCAACACGGGATCTTGTGATACTTGTTGATGAAACAATTACTGACTATCATAGGGAAGGTTTAGCAGCTGCAGGTTGGAAAATCCATACTATCCAAAGAATCAGGAACCCAAAAGCTGAACGAGATGCTTACAATGAATGGAACTACAGTAAATTTCGTCTCTGGCAATTGACAGATTATGACAAGATCATCTTCATTGATGCTGACATGCTCATACTTAGAAATATCGATTTCTTGTTTGAGATGCCAGAAATATCTGCTACAGGAAACAATGCTACCCTGTTCAACTCTGGTGTGATGGTGGTTGAACCATCAAATTGTACATTCCAGCTGTTAATGGATCATATCAATGAGATTGAGTCCTACAATGGCGGGGACCAGGGATATCTAAATGAAATCTTCACGTGGTGGCACCGGATTCCTAAACACATGAACTTCTTGAAACACTTTTGGGAAGGTGACGAGGAGGAGAAGAAACAGATGAAAACTCGACTCTTTGGAGCTGATCCGCCAATCCTTTACGTTCTCCACTATCTGGGCAATAAACCATGGATATGTTTCCGAGATTATGATTGCAACTGGAATGTGGACATTTTGCAGGAGTTTGCTAGTGATGTTGCTCACAAAACATGGTGGAAGGTGCATGATGCCATGCCAGAGAACTTGCACAAGTACTGCTTGCTTAGGTCCAAGCAAAAGGCAGCATTAGAGTGGGATCGGAGGCAAGCCGAGAAAGCCAATTACACTGATGGTCATTGGAAGATTAAGATAAAAGACAAACGCTTGGAAACCTGCTACGAGAATTTCTGCTTCTGGGAGAGCATGCTATGGCATTGGGGTGAAAAGAATTGGACAGATAATGCAACTGTTACTCCATCACCGCCAGCTGTTACAACTACATCTCTCCCCTCTTTGTGATTGGTCAATCCACTATCTCATACTTACAATTTATGTAGATGATACAAAGTTCAATGTATTGACATAAAGTGATTTTATGAGAGATTGTAGTGACAAATTGAGAGTCAAGTGGTGTTACTATAAGGCATCTTTATCTGCTTGAGCGTCTCGCAATGAGGTTAATTAATTGTGCATAATGCAGAGACTATTGTTGCTCTCTGAGGCCATCCTCCCAGCTCTTCAATTTCTGCTTCTGTGTTAATGCATAAATAAAACTTTTACAAAAATATTTTCCAACTGCAAAAACAATTAGCTAAACATATGTGACGACGTCGTTTGCAAAAGACGATATATCTTCACCCTTTTAAAAGCAACAAACAGAAGTTTTGCCGCCAGACAGCATCAAAATGACAAAATCTGTACCAAAGATGAATAATTCTTCCAGAGGTCCAGGGAGGGAATTCTTTCAGTAAACAATTATCAATAACTTTATTCTCTCCTTTCGCTTCAAGTGGTTCTGTTTTGCAGAGTCATGTTGGACTCATCCCTCCTCATTCAATGCTTCGCAAATTCTTCTTCTTGAAAACCTCACCCTCCTCAAACCTACACTCCTTCCATCACCAACTCACATTCTCAGCGATTCCAAACGGGTCAAATCACCCCTCTCATACCCTTAAACCTCGGATATACACACATATCTTGCAGAACTGTCTGCAAAAAAGCAAGCAAGTCAAAACCCACAGCCTGTTTGATGAAATACCTCAAAGATTATCTCAATTTTCAACCACCAATAAAATTATCCATGCCCAGAGCCTCAAACTTGGTTTCTGGTCAAAAGGGGTTCTAGGTAATGTAATCGTTGACCTTTATGCCAAGTGTGCTGATGTGGACTATGCGGAGAGGGCATTCAAACAGCTTGAAGATAAAGATATATTGGCCTGGAACTCAATTCTATCTATGCATTCAAAACAGGGATTTCCACACTTGGTTGTTAAGTATTTTGGGTTGTTGTGGAATTCTGGTGTGTGGCCAAATGAGTTCACGTTTGCTATTGTTTTATCATCTTGTGCAAGATTGGAGATGGTAAAGTGTGGTAGGCAAGTTCATTGTAATGTTGTTAAGATGGGGTTTGAGTCAATTTCTTATTGTGAGGGTGCTTTAATTGGTATGTATGCCAAATGTAATTTTTTAACTGATGCTCGAAGCATATTTGATGGAGCAGTAGAATTGGATAAAGTTTCTTGGACATCGATGATTGGTGGGTATATTAAAGTTGGTCTGCCTGAGGAGGCAGTGAAAGTGTTCCAGGAGATGGAGAAAGTTGGACAGGAACCAGACCAGGTAGCATTTGTGACTGTCATAAATGCATATGTTGATTTAGGAAGGCTAGACAATGCATCTGATTTGTTTTCCAGGATGCCTAACCGGAATGTTGTGGCTTGGAATTTGATGATTTCAGGTCATGCCAAAGGAGGTTATGGGGTGGAAGCGATTGAGTTTTTCCAAAATATGAGGAAAGCTGGTATTAAATCCACGAGATCCACGTTGGGAAGTGTATTGAGTGCTATTGCAAGTTTAGCGGCTCTTGACTTTGGCTTGCTAGTTCATGCTGAGGCACTTAAACAGGGGTTACACTCAAATGTTTATGTTGGAAGTTCACTGGTTAGTATGTATGCTAAGTGTGGGAAGATGGAAGCAGCAAAGAAAGTTTTTGATACTTTAAATGAGCAAAACGTAGTGTTGTGGAATGCAATGCTTGGAGGATATGTGCAGAATGGGTATGCCAATGAAGTCATGGAATTGTTTTTTAATATGAAGAGCTGTGGTTTTTACCCGGATGATTTTACCTATAGCAGCATTCTGAGTGCCTGTGCTTGCTTAAAATATTTAGATTTGGGCCATCAATTGCATTCAGTTATTATCAAGAACAAATTTGCATCCAACTTGTTTGTTGGAAATGCTTTGGTAGATATGTATGCTAAATCTGGTGCTCTTGAGGATGCAAGGCAACAATTTGAGCTGATAAGAAATAGAGACAATGTTTCTTGGAATGTAATTATTGTTGGATATGTGCAAGAAGAAGATGAAGTTGAGGCATTCCATTTGTTTCGAAGAATGAATTTGCTTGGGATTCTGCCTGATGAAGTGTCTCTGGCTAGTATATTGAGTGCCTGTGCAAGCGTTAGAGGTCTTGAGCAAGGGAAACAGGTGCATTGTCTTTCAGTCAAAACTGGTCAAGAAACAAAGCTTTACAGTGGAAGTTCCCTCATCGACATGTATGCCAAGTGTGGGGCTATTGATTCTGCACACAAAATTCTTGCTTGCATGCCTGAGCGAAGTGTGGTCTCCATGAATGCACTGATTGCAGGATATGCTCAAATTAATTTGGAACAGGCAGTAAATCTGTTTCGAGATATGCTAGTTGAAGGAATAAACTCCACTGAAATAACATTTGCAAGCCTTTTAGATGCATGTCATGAGCAACAGAAGTTGAATCTAGGAAGGCAAATCCACTGTCTTATTTTAAAGATGGGCCTTCAGCTTGATGATGAATTCTTGGGTGTCTCTCTCTTAGGCATGTACATGAACTCCCTGAGAACAACGGATGCGAGTGTTCTCTTCTCAGAGTTTTCAAATCCAAAGAGTGCTGTAGTGTGGACTGCTATGATTTCAGGACTTAGTCAAAATGATTGCAGTGTGGTGGCTTTACAACTCTATAAAGAAATGCGCAGCTGCAATGTGTTACCTGACCAAGCTACATTTGTTAGTGCCCTCAGAGCATGTGCTGTCGTATCTTCTATAAAAGATGGTAGAGAGACTCATTCTCTGATTTTCCATACCGGATTTGATTCAGATGAGTTGACGAGTAGTGCCCTTGTAGATATGTATGCCAAATGTGGGGATGTGAAGAGCTCCATGCAAGTTTTTAAGGAAATGAGCAGAAAAAAAGACGTTATTTCTTGGAACTCAATGATAGTTGGATTTGCTAAAAATGGGTATGCAGAAGATGCACTAAGAGTCTTCGATGAGATGAAACAATCACATGTAACACCAGATGATGTCACTTTTCTTGGTGTCCTCACTGCGTGTAGTCATTCAGGGAGGGTATCCGAAGGGCGTCTGATTTTTGACATGATGGTTAACTTATATGGGATGCAGCCTAGAGCAGATCATTGTGCCTGCATGGTTGATCTTCTAGGCAGATGGGGTTCTCTAAAAGAAGCTGAAGAGTTCATTAACAAACTTAATTTTGAACCTGATGCTAAGGTTTGGGCTACAATGCTTGGGGCCTGCAGAATACATGGAGATGACATCAGGGGCCAACAAGCTGCTGAAAAACTCATTGAGCTTGAACCACAAAACTCTTCACCCTATGTACTGCTTTCTAACATTTATGCCGCATCAGGAAACTGGGATGAGGTCAATACTTTGAGGAGGGAAATGAGAGAAAAAGGAGTGAAGAAGTTGCCTGGGTGTAGCTGGATTGTAGTTGGACAGGAGACGAACATGTTTGTGGCAGGAGACAAATCTCATCATAGTGCATCAGAAATCGATGCAGTTTTGAAAGATTTGACACCGCTGATGAGAGAAAATGATTATGTTGTTCAGCTTGATTTTTTTGGTGATGATGAAGAATGAGAAAGGTCAGTCCTTCTTCACTACCTGCCCACCTACTTACAAAGAAGAAGAGCAGCTTCTCAATGACTTGAAGTTGGTACTATGACTTGTAGAAAGGGACTACCTGAAGCAATTGATTGACATCGTAAACAACCAGGTGTAAAACGCAAAATAACTGACCATAAACATATTTTTTTGGTTATGGTCCTGAAAATCATTCAACTTTCTTCCAATTCCAGAATTCAGTTGTTATCGTTCGCTTAGCTTTTGGCTCCTTCAGATTGATTTGACTTCTTAATGCACTTCGGCCAGCATTGTGATTTCCTTCTGGTTACAACATCACAGTGAGAAGCAAACGGAAGGAGTTTCTTCAGAGAGGGATGTTTGAACTTTGAAATGCCCTTCAGGATCCCAACCCCGAAACTTTTGCTGATAACCATTGCATCGGAGACTCCAGTGGTTTGATCTGCCCACTTTTAGATCTGGGTAAGCTCTGTGGTTCACTCATCTTTCTTTCACTTATCACATATCATCTGTTGGTTCTCTTTTCAAGCATTGATTTTTTCTCGGTTCAATACCCACAGGGAGAAGTTTAGTGCCTGCAGGCCAAGTTTTGTTCAACTCATGGATAAAGAAGACCACAAGGAAGCTGCAGTAGAACCACGTTAATTACAGCTCAACTGCAGGCACAGCATGGGACAGATTTCAGACGTTATTACAAAAAAACTACTAGCTGGCGGTAGAGAGTATCAGGCAGTGGTGGTTAATTGTTAAACTTCATTGGAAGAGAGATTGACAGATGGAAGCAGAGTTTCATCTTTGAAAGTCATTAGTTTCTGTAACTATTACAAGCTTTTCACGTTGTTTTGTCTCTCAGGACAAACTCCCAAGTAATACCATCAATCAAGTTTTTTACATAAAATCATCAAAATTCCTCTGTTGAGGAAAATACATTTTAACGACATCATTCTTATTTATTTGCAATCCTTTTTTCCATAGCACTAGCAATGATGCTTGTCCCTCCCTCCATTGTCCCCTTCAAACCCCCCTACCAGTTTCCCAAACTTGAGCCCGAGGCGAGAATTCAATCATTTTCACTTTCCATTTCCACACTAACCTAAAATGAATTTGATTTCCCCATGGAAGTTAAGATTTCCTCCGATTTCAATTTCGCCAAGCACTGCCTTCTCCTACTGCAAGACTTCGCTCACAAACCAAACCTTCTCCTTCCCATAAACTCCTCACAAACCAAACCCCCAAGAAGAAAAACTCCAAGCCTGAGCCAGTCCGTAAACCAACCATAATTGAAGAAGTGTCAGGAGACGATGAAGACAGAGAAGAAGGAGAAGAACAGCTTCTCTTTGATGATTTTGAAGATGGTAGCTTAAGTCCTAAAAAAATGTCACAGGACCTGCAAGATCCAGAGAAGCAACAAGGAAGAAAGCGAGAATGGAGAACAATTTCATTTTATACCCTGACAATATCGTCCTTGAAAGAGAAAGAGAACCTTATAATTATAAACGGTACTTGAAAAACTTGTTAACAAACTTAATCAAGACCATAATCAGGTTTTTTTACAACCTAATATAACACATTCCTTATTTTCAAAGACAAAATATTTGATATAACATAATTGTAGTCAAAGTTCGAGTTTTTTGCCCATAACTATTAAGTTTTGACAAAAATTCATCATCTGTGATATTGATTGAGTCGATCCTCACTATGAAGTACCTTTAACCTTATATATATATAAAAAATGGTTGTGGCCATGTAGGGGATCTATAGCTAAAAAGGTCAAATAATAAGAATAATTGTTTTTGTCTCAACTTTTCACTCAAGTTTAAGTGTATAAAATATTTATAAAGATTTTATTTTAATAATGTCCTGAAA
>Ga0307517_10013733_pt1 | contig 10970 bp, 9 predicted proteins | sample 23_EM_MG_FD_194515 | JGI IMG/M metagenome (GOLD analysis project Ga0307517, IMG submission 194515) | Populus trichocarpa ectomycorrhiza microbial communities from riparian zone in the Pacific Northwest, United States - 23_EM | ecosystem: Host-associated > Plants > Roots > Unclassified | place... | reverse complement strand
TGAAGTGTATTTAGAGGTTAATGAAAACTGTAGATGCTTCAATATTCTACACAAATGCATTTGTCGTTAAGGACGAGGGGATTGCTAACCCTATGTATTCTACAAAAGTGTCCATTGCAGGGAAAATTGAGTAAGTAGTAATAGATACATACATACAAGAATAGAGAATACTAGTCCATATCAATTAGATAAATTGATCATTAATAAGGATTCGAATGGTTGGAGGGTTAAAGCCCCAGTTCTTTGAGAGGGATTCTAATTTGAGTCAGACCTGTAAAAGAAACAATTGAAGACCGTCGTCGCAAGCCACTATCGTTAATCGAATGATGACTTTGACTTTTTGAGTCATTCCGAACGATCTTGTATGGATGTACTCTTGCCCCTTTTGCGAGAGTTCTAGATGAGGGAGGCCGGAGTCGGAAGTGGTGAAGAGCTGGACCGACGAGAAAGAGTGGTTTAGACGTGGAGGAAGTCTTCGCTTTAGTGGTGATGGTAATAAGTTCGTCTAGGTGAGCTGATTTTGATTCGGCATTGGTGGTTGATGGAGGTGGGATGAGGATGACTGCGTCGGCTTTGTCGAGTGTGCATGGCTCGAGGCGGAATTTTGAGGGGAGTGGTGAAGAGGAGGATGGTGAAGAGGAGGATGGTGAATCCGAAGGAGACGGTGAGGTTGTGCGCGAATTGGCTCCAGACTCGGAAGGGGAAGTGCACGATGATGAGTTAGACATCCGTCGGGGGTGGATGTAGGTGTAGTCTCGTTGCTGTATGTCAAAGTGGAACTGTCAGTTTTCGAATGCAGGGAAAGAAGATAGAGACACCCACCGAATTACGTTTGTCGTATCGTAGATTATCATAGATTTGTCGTGAAGGAATAAAGGGAAGGTTAAGAGTGTGAAGTGGTGGAAGAATGGGTTTGGAGTCCTCGATTCCGCGGGCGATTTCAAATGTTTCGAAAGCCATGGTTGAATTGAATTGTGATTTGGAAAGGAAAAAAGACTAGTCCAGTAGTCGGCAACAGAGAAGTTGAAAAGCAATAGGCCTGCCCTGGGAGAAAATGTCGGCGAGCAGGATACCTGAGAGAAAGAGAAAACAAGCCGGAATCGAGGAGGCTGGGGAAGGGTAGCCGAGAAAGTGACCTCTTTTATTATACCAGGACAGTGCAAGCTTTGTCTCGTAAAAAGAAGCTCCCCGTGGGCGCACTGTTCGCAAACATCATACTCAATAATGGGCCAGTCAAATTATTGTTGCATTTGTTCTTCATCGCAGTTGGCTTCAGACATTGTGTGGACAAAAAAGGAAGTTGTATATATATTTGGCTTTGTTGATAGAACTTCATTGTCTGAATCTTCCACACGTCCACCCATTATGTTTTCGAATGCAAAACTTTATTTTATGACAATGTGTAAGTTGCAATGTTCTGCGAATAAACGGTATAAAAATCAAGGGAGAATGGCCTCAGGCTCAGTACTTGGCTGCATTTGGTAATGCTTACTACACACGTGATACATCTCTATGTCAGACCAACCCATTGAGAAAATTAAACTAGTAAGCTCGCCCTCTATTGTTTCATTTGAAATGTAACTTTTTTGACTTTTGCCATAAAGCTACAGTCTTTACCTGACTTGTCCTCTGCGACATTCCAGATTCACGATGAATCTCACACTGTGGGGAATGCATTAAGATGGATGATTATGAAGAAGTGAGTACAATTTTTACACTGTGTTATGCCGTTCATTGATGATTTGGCAGTCCGAAGGTGGAATTCTGTGGATACGAGTGAGATTCTTTGAATCCCCGTCGCACTTGAGAACTAATAGTTACCTGACAGTCTTCCTCACCCGTCTGAAAATGTCATCAACGTCCGCATCCAAATGTACGGTATGTACCAACACGTTTCCATTGTCGGATTAAACATTCGCTTGACTAAACGCTTGCACCGTTTGTCATCCAGACAAACTCTCTTCGTTCGACGCACTAATAAACGCACTGACGGAACTCGACAATGTCTGCGAGGCAGTGGAAGATGGGTATCTGGCTAGTCTACGAGAAGGAGACTTTGAGAGGTGGGACGAAAAGAGATGAAAATCCATGCAGACGGATTTATTAATTTGCAGGCTACCCAACCCTGTGTAGTGAATTTTTATGCTGTAAGCCAAACCGAGAAGAAACGTTGATTGAACTCCTTATCTCAAGTTTACTCTCTGGATCATAGGCCGCCATAATTATTGCCAAAAAAATACAATTGGAGCACTCATTCATTACTCAAACATCTTAGAGAGGAATCGAGGATCGTGTATGAGCTCAATCACGTCATTTACAAGTTTCATTTCTGGTCAAGCAAAGTTAGCGAGTTATTTGTATTGAAGGAAGAGAGCGGCGAACCGAGATGAGCGCCCAAGTTGATACACGAGAGCATTAGGATCGTTGAGGAACTCTGTACCTTTCCAACTACTTCAATGAACGGATCTGTTATTTCGTTCTGCAAGGTCTGGAGAGTTCAACGAAAAGTGATTCATTCAGAGTCATGAAGAGTCAATTTGGATGATAACTCACGGGAGGGACCAACACATTTACTTGCCCACCGTCACTCGCCTCTACCGTTAATCGTTCTCCATCAACCTGAAACGCGCCGCGTAACGACGAGACGAGCAGAATAAGAAGGAACGTACGTAAAGGACTTTACATGCTAGTCGAACATTTTTTTCCACGTATCCTGGAAGTCGTGCAGAGTTGACGCGTGTAGAGAGTTGGCGATCGTCGGAGTCGTTCATTGTTTTATCGTAAGCTGGGACGCGACCAGTCACAGCGTCACGACGTTTGATCAATTGCAATATTATTTATAGTACTTATACCGCTCGTCGTTAACCGCAGGTCCTCACAGCAAACCACGTTTACTACTGCCTGGCGTGATGTGAACTACTCAGGAATTGGTACAGTCAATAGCGACAAAGGTCCGAAAACAAAATTTCAAGTTCTAGATACTTAAAGGTGGTCACCAAGTACAATAGCACTGCCTGATATCATATATGCTGGCAACAGGATGCTCTTGGCTAGAGAGTCGAGACAAGAAATAATATTTGCTCAATTAGTATGACTCAAACGAGCACCCTTGGCGGACCAGACCGGGGTTGCAGGGATGATGTTACTGGCCACAAGAACGCCCAGCTTTCGGGTCGCCAGCGCCTGTTTTTATAATTGCCACTTTGCGGCCTACATCAAAACACATGTGAGTAATGGGGTGGAATATTTGCGAGATACGAACAATGCATTTCGATTTGATTTCGATGCCAACGGGGCATTGTTGACCTAAGCCCCTAACTCTCTGACCAGTGGTTGTAAATTCTCTCTACGGCTATCAAAGCAGACTTTTCCATTACTTGACGTCAAGCGTGAAAGACTCGGGGAGGAAGTAACATGATGCATGTAAACAGTAAGAACAAAATTTTGGATCTGTCACTGACAAGCGTTATCGATTATATCGTCAGCTGGTATCGCAGCTTTCACCCACGTCAATTTCGGAAAAAGAAAACATAAGGATTATCCCGAGTCATTGCTTGACTCTTGTGAGCTCCGAGTCATACTAGAGCCAAAGATAGAAGATAGATGCGTTATCACCTGCCAAAAACGGACGAGGGTTTCTCCAGGGAATTTCATTTGGTGTAGGGGATGTCTTCTGAGCAGAAATTTAGTTCCCGACACCACCATTGGTCCATTGCTGGCCAATTGCTGGCGGTGTGATGAGTGTGAAGTCTTCCATATGGCAGTTCCCGGACACGTGTTCGCCATAAAAGGGTTTGATTTGGCGATAAAGATCAATACTTTTGATAAGCTTACAGCTGAAACCCTTTCTCCCTATGGAATGTGATTTTTCGGCTCACAGAGCCGAGACTGCAGTTTTTTTCACTGCCAGGATGACTTTTTCTTTCGATGCCTTACCGAGTACACCTCATTTCGTTCGATAATTTTGCGAACAAAGCAGTGGCTCTGTCCAACGACAATTTTTCTTTTTTCAGGCCGCCAATTATGGATCCCAAAATGGCCAACTAGTCCATATATGGCAAAAATGATCAATGCACACTGACAAAACAGGACCAAGCACTGACATTATAAAAAACATTCTGGCTTTTGAACCCTTTCTTTCTTCATCCCCACTCCCCATCTCCACCTCGTCTTTGTACCCACTGACGGTGGTGGCGAACTCCCCCTTTTACACCCCGCACTGACAACGCAAGGTCAGCACTGGCTCCTTAGGCTGTGTGTCCTGGTTTGAAGCTCCCGCCCCTACACTGGCCACAACAAGCGGAGTCCAGCAGAGTCCCTCTGCATATCGCGACAGTTCGGCGCCACATGCATGTATTTTTCTTGTAAGTCGCGGTGTGCAAGACACTCCCTCCCGAAAGGTTAAAGTGGCGAAGGCACCTTTGGTTCGCCCGTTCAACCGGGCTACGTTAGATTTCTGCTCTTGGTGACTAGCGGGGCTCCTGATTCTTGGTCGGCAGACTGATCTGGCAACATGGATGCGACAACAACACTAAAAAGAGAACTTGCGCTACTGGCACTATTTTTCACCTAACTGTTATGATTGAGGTTGGGGCTTTGATCGTTGGATGGATTGGATCGGATTTCGGAGGATGGATGGAGTGACTGGCGGATGGATCAAGAACCCTTTCACTTCTGGTGAAATGTGGCAGGTTGGATATGATGTGTGCGGCGATGAACACAAGGTAGGTCCCGAAGAAGGGGAGTTGTGGATATTTTCTTCCCGACTCTCCTGGTGCACCCTTGTCGTTGGGCTTCGGGCTTAAGACTCGATTGAGTCAACCAATGCACCTTAATTTCTCTTTCTTTTGTTTCGTTTAAGTTAGGACCAGTAGCCCAATTTACAATTGCGAATGGGAATCCGTTGATGAAATTCACAATGAAACAAGGAGTTACAGATCACAATAGAAGACTTTATCTGAACGAAAAGGTGGATGCCACGCCAAGATCTGACTGGGTTTTAATTAACATGTCGCACTTCATTGGTCATTCTTCCTCCAACCTGAAGGGTCGCCTAGCCCGCTTCCCCTTGGGAGGATAAGCCCATCCAGAAGCTGACCGGCTCCTGCGGTGCTTCATCACGCGGCGGACCATGCTTTCCTGCACATCACTATCACCCTCGATGTCCTCCAACAAAACCTCATCATCCACCGTGGACGAGTTGACATCCAGAATCTTCATCGGCGTGGCATGTAATTTTCTGGAAACAAGTGACTTGGAGGGCGGGATATCAATTTTCAAATAGGACATGCGGTTGCGTCGTCCCATTGCTGGCGCACTCTTCGTGCGAGAATGGTGCGAGTCAAGCGAGGAGCGATTCATCCCTGGTGGGAGACGAACATCAGTGAGGAGATGCAAGGATACAAATTCGGTCGAAGTGAGCAACTTTCTTGGCGACTTGGATCTAAACGCGTCCGGTAAGAGATCATTGTCTGTTAGCGGTTGTGGCGCGACAATGACGTATGGTTGATCTGAAAAGGCAAGGTAGACGGAATCAGAAAGAGCGGGACCTTCGGCGGTCGGCGGTCGTGGTGGACGGATGGGTTTGGTAGCATAACCAGCATCGGTGAGTTGCCTTGCGGGTATAGCCTTGACAGTGCTTGAGTTGGAAGCCAAGTCCGACGAATATGTTGAAGAGGGAGGATACTCTGACGAGCACATAGAGAACTTCGAGGTCGGATATTCGTTGCTTTCGGATGACGAGAGGACAGCGACGACATCAATGACGGTGTCCCTGATAGGTCTCTCGGATTCTTGACCGTTGACCGTTTTTACAGATGGAAGCTTTCCGAGAATCGAAGAAGAAGAGACGGCTCCCCAAGAAGACGAATCTCGTAATCCCTTCTCTGGTTCCCCCATATTCGCCTTGGGTGGGTTTCCCTTTTTCCCTGCCGACCGCTTGAGCCCAGCGCATGCAGCAAACGAGTTATATGGAGTCATAAGAAGGAAAACGCAAAGAGTGAACAGCAGGATGCCACCGATAATGAATCCAAGTACGGCGAAATGCTTCGGAGTAGCAGCCGTTGCGTTGGCATCGTTCAGAGCACCGGCCTTCGACACGCTCAGAGATTTGTAAACAGAGGAGGGAAGTAGAACTGGCCCAGGACCGCCAAAATGAAAGGGAGGGCGGGTGAACGCATGGGAGGTGGTAGGAGAAGATTTGACCGCCAAAAGGGGAGTCGTGGTAGCGGTTGGTTGATCGAGAACGACAGCTGGAGTCACCTCTGGGGATGCTGCTTGCATAGTCTCAAGAACGACTGCAATAGGCCTGAGTCTGGGTGAACCGTCGTTATAGACCTGGACTCCCTTTGAAGAAGGTGGAGTGATGTGGTCAAAGAGGTTATACATCGTCACGAACTGGGACGTGTCTGCGCGTTTCGAAAGGCCGTCTAGTCCAGAACCTGAGTGATCCGCATCGAGGTGAGGAATAGCTCGTCCGGTGGTTTCGAAAACCCAGCAGGAACAGAGGAGAATGACAGTGAAAGAGAGTCCCCTCGAGAAGCCCATCGATATCTTTGAAACGAAGGAAAGCGCCGGTTAGGCTGGTGGGATAGTAGAGAATGTTGACAAAAAATTATAGTCTGTACTGCTGGTCGCGGAAAGAGAAACCCTGGTACCATCGTTTACGCGAAATAGAACTTATAGGTTGGGATGAGGCTGACCCTGAAATGGCTGACTGAGATGCATTCGGTAATTGCCTCGGATTACAATACAGACAAACAAACAAAGTACGCAGTTCACGCGCCTACTTATTGTCAATCTCGACGACGTTTTTTGGGCAATGTCCGTAGACCCATACCATGCCGTTCAACAAGAAGTCCAAGGGTCATTACAAACTGCATCGCAACTCCACTCTTCCTTTCTCCGAATACGAAATATGGCACGGTCAGACAGCGAAGAATTGATGTGGGCACGAAATGAGGTTTGTATCACACTCCTTTCCCATCTACACTCCTCTTACACTATCAAACCCAGCTGAAAGCAACACTTTCCGCGCTCGAAGCTGACTTAGAAGACTTGGAGGAAAGCGTCAAGTGAGCTGAATCACCATCTCTTTTTGTTGCGACCCAACAACTTGTGTTTCCCCTTAGAATAGTAGAGTCGACGGACGCGCGCATGTTCGGATTGGACGACGCAGAAGTGCAGAAACGACGGCGGTATGTAAGTCATGTAAGAAAAGAAATAGAGGTCAGTCACATACGTGTTTTTTTTTTTCCGGTCTTGCGAACCGACTAACCAAACTTGTCTTTGCAAGTCTAGAACATGAGAGTAAGCGTCAACTCCAATTCAGCAGCAGCAGCAGCAGGAGGTGCACCTGGGCCACAATCTCAATACTCAGAGAATCATCGAACAACACCTGGGTCACCCTATTCAGATGACCACCAAGCTTCGTGGGCAAGAGAGGAACAACAAGTACTTAAACATCCTCGTTTATTTTCCATTCGCAAGTTGACGACTTCTTTCTCTCTAGGTAATGATCAGAGAACAAGATCATACCATTGATTTCATTGCAGGCACGCTCAACACACTTACGCAACAGGCAAGTCTTATGGGCCAGGAAATTAATGAACACAATGAGTACGTTTCCCGGTAATTTTGCAGATTGAACCTTCATTAATGCCGACATCATCGCAGGATGCTAACTGACCTGGAGCAAAATGTTGACCAATCCGACAACAAACTGAATGATGCGATGAGGCGACTGCGGAAATTTCTTAGAGATTCGGAGGAAAAGGGAAGCAACTGGTGTATTTTAATATTGATGGTGGTTTTGTTGGCCTTGCTATTGGCAGTAATCTTAATCTGATTATTTAGAGAATCAATATTTTGTAGGATTACATAATTTAGTGAAAAGGGTTTATATTTTTGCAAAATGAAAATAATAACCCCGTGAGTGGATGGCTCTCTCCCCACCACTGGCACTACCTCCCTCGGTCACGGTTGTTTGCGATGCAGCATGAAGAGAAATTTCATTCCCTTTGGTTTGTTGTTCGTGGCCAACGAATTTGTCCTTCACAGGTCATTGTTAAATCGCGCTTTAACATCGACGAATTGAAGGAAGCTATCAGGGAAAAAGGTTTTCAAAAATTCTCTGGTACCCAGATGGTCCTCTGGAAGGTATGACCCCCCTACAATCGGTCAATACCCCTAGGCCTTGAGCTGACTCCATTGATAGCTGATCAAGCCAATACCCCTTACCCTTGATACCAAACCTGACGAAATGGCTTTCGTCAAAAAAATCAATAGCATAAAGATTCCTGATCCAGATTCGGACTTGCCTGAACGAACGAGTGTTCTTCAACTTCGTAACGTCTCTAGAAAAATCTCCGATTGGTGGGAGGACAAACCTCAACCAGGCTTTCTGCATCTTATTGTGCAAGTCCTGGGTAGCTGTTCTTGTTATGTGATTTTTTAATGCGTGATTGACAATGACCCATGGGCCCAGCACTTGAAAGGTCGACAAAGAGACAGAGATTCGAAAGTCAAGGTAAGGGGTTGGATACACTCGAAGCCTATAAAACTAACTCATATTCTTCATCCATTCCAACGTGTCTATAGACCACACTAATGACCACGCCGATGAGCACACGCCGACTAGTCGTGCCGAAAGCGAAGAGTCACCGACTTCGACCCCTTCGCCGCCTCGAAGGAGTTCTCGACAAAGGGTGTTGACGCCAAAAGCACAGTTATCCGCTGGCACGAATCGGAAAGTGACTGCTGGGTCTTCGAAAAAAAGCGAAATAAAGGACGTGAAGCACCGGGAGATAGATAACAGCGCACAGAGGTACTGGATTGCGAGGGTGCGACGATTTTAATTATTTTACTCCTTTTCTGACCTATTTTCAATAGTGTAGCCGCTGTGAGGTAAAGGACGTCGATTGCTTCGGTCCCCCGTTTTCGGCTGGTGATCTCAACACAAATTCTGAGCGTTGCCAGCGTTGCACCACCGACAAACAGAAGTGCAGAGGGGGGGTTCCACACTCCCACAGGTCTGCCAATAAAACCGAACCCGCTGTGGTCGAACCCGGGGTTATGGACGAAGACAGCCCTTCCTGTGGCCAGAAACGCTCGATCGCCAGCATTTCTGTCGATGTACCGTCCTCCTCAAAGCTTGCGCGTATCTCTAAGCCATCTGTCGTCCCTCGTAGCTTGGTCGTGTCAACTGGGTCATCGTCGTCCCGCGCTCTTGAGCCTGCCGACGACAGCGTACTGGTTCGCCTGGATGGGCTGGAAACCATGATCCGTCGTTCACACGACGATTTGCTGAACCGAATCGGTTTCATTCGCCAGGATTATCACAACCAACTTGAAGTACGGAGGAAGTGAGAGCAGATGTGTTGACGGCAGCTACAGGGTCCATCTTTGCATGGTGCTTCCTCCTCCAATTCGACTATCATACTTGCATCAGCTACCACTTGCATGGCTAGCCTGATTGTTCTATAATTTGCTTTCATTCATCTAACCAACTACCCGTGGACGCAAACATACAATCTATATGATTTTCTTGCGATACAATTAATTCTTCTGATTATCATACACTTTTTTAAAACTTGGACTGTTTGGAAAGTCCATATGCAATATAGGAATCTTTTCATTGAAACTATTTGAAGAGTCACCGTGACGGTGACTGCTCTAATAGTTCACTCAACCTGTAACGGGATGAAAATTTATCTCTCATTACACCTCATCCTGTTATATTACAGGTGACTGAAAACCATTCTAGGTTGAAACATGTTCAACCAATACCCAACCTAGATCAGGTTGAAATTGAAGTTCCAGGTTGACGATCAACCTGAGTGATGCTCACAGTGAAATATGAAGGAACATGATCGCCGTACTTACCGGAAAATCATTCATCTGATTGGGAGAGTGACCATAGAAGGGACCATAAAAATATAAATTATGTCAAGGGTTTCTGCTTCTCTGCAGCCGCCATTTCGTCCTGAATAATTTGGTTCCCTAGTTCCTTAATCTCCTGCGGTGCCACCAACATTGGATTGATGGCGTCATCCTCAACCAAGATCCCCGCATTCCCAATTCCAAGAGGAACCCTATCCCACATCGTCACCTTCATACCCACCCCCGCCAGCACATGAGTCCTCAAATACGCAACCCACCTCTGCACGACCTCTGCATCTGCGTCCCATGCCTTGATCGCCCGCTTATGCACCAATCTCTCAAAATTCTCCTGCGACTTCTTATACGCGAAGGGACTCCTCGGCACGGTCCACAGCGTCCGTTTCGTCGGCAGGGAGGCGACGCCCGAGGTGGGAATTCCGAGGGAGGACGCGGCGTGGAGGGCAAAGTGGGTGAAGAGGTTGAGGCGCTCGGTGTGGTGTGAGCGGAAGTGGATGTTGGCAACTGGGATGGAGTGTGTGCGGGGGTGTATGAAGGGTTCGTGGACGCTGCGGCCGTGGACGAGGGACATGGCGTATTCTTCTTCGGTGAAGGCGGTATTCCAGGGGTCGAGATCTCGTTTTATGGGAAGGAGGGTGGGGTCGTGTGGTAGGTCGAGTCGGCGGTGGTCGAACCGATCCCTTTGGTATGTCAGAGGTAGATGGAGTTGAGTTGGGACACTGCTTACCTGGTATTTCCCACTCTACGTTCAAAGAGCATGTTGAACACAGGACGGTGAACCGGACGCATTCTTCTATGGAATACGGCTCTCAGCATGGTGGTAGGAACAGACAAATTTTTGGCACGTGCTGTGTGCCGCATTGCCGAGGTGTAGTTCGCGACCATACTAGCGCTTAAATATTGGCGCTTAGCTTCAACTCGTCATCTAATCCCAATACTGCATTGCATTTGTATAACATGAATTTACCCAGGTCAAATGGTATGTACTTGGATAGGTCCATCGACTCGGTTCCAAAACAAGAACATTGCGGCCGGCGTAAATATGTTGGTCCTTCCGCAACACATCCGATCTT
>Ga0307517_10013732_pt1 | contig 10970 bp, 6 predicted proteins | sample 23_EM_MG_FD_194515 | JGI IMG/M metagenome (GOLD analysis project Ga0307517, IMG submission 194515) | Populus trichocarpa ectomycorrhiza microbial communities from riparian zone in the Pacific Northwest, United States - 23_EM | ecosystem: Host-associated > Plants > Roots > Unclassified | place... | reverse complement strand
AGCCCAAAGATGGACAACCTAGTTGTTCGCTGTCGGGCCACGTCCATCAACGACAACCTGATTGTCCAGTGTTGGGCCTAGGTTGAAATGGACACCCTGTTGTCCATTCTTTATTTTTTTTTCCCCACAAGTACCATTCTCTTTTAACTCAATATGTACGTGCTACGCTACGAGAATAATTTTTTTTTTTAAAAAATAATGTTCATGTGCTATAAACGCATTTCAAAAAGAAAGAAAATTTTGTGACTTGGGTTATGGCTAGATAAAATAAATTAATTTTATTTTAATTAAATAATAATAGGATATTTAATCTATAATATAATGAAAGGGTATTTTTAGCTACTAGAAGGCATTTCAAAAAGAAAGAAAATTTTGTAACTTGGGTTATGGCTAGATAAAATAAATTAATTTTATTTTAATTAGATAATAATAGGATATTTAATCTATAATATAATGAAAGGGTATTTTTAGCTACTAGAAGGCATCACACATGCCTTGAAAATATGAGGGCACCTCCCACATGCTAGTACTTGTGTCACATATGCCTGTATTTTTTTTCATTTAAATAATATTTAATCTATAAAAAAAAAACATTACCCTTTATTAAACTAGTAATAATAATATAAAAAAAATTTGTGGTGAGTTTTTAGTTTCAAGATTTAAGTAATTTTTTTTTTGTTTGAAAATGTGAAAAGACTTTGATATCCATGTTTGCCGGTATAAAACAAATCGAGAAAAAACATTTATAGCCCTATCAAAACTTTAATTAATAATTAATAGGTCACGTAAAAATACAAAATTAATCCAACACCAAAAAAAATCATTTTTAGTAAACAGTGAAAATAAGTAGGTTTTGTTAATTAGAAAAGGTTGTAAAACGTCTGGATTGTTTTTCATAATAAGATACGAAAATAGGCATCAATTGGAAAGGACTGTTAGCACATTGTTATATCAACAAATGCTAATGACTATTGGATTTGGAATCCAAGGAGTTATTTATTTATTTATTATTATTATACTAAAACTTAATTAATAGTTTAATCGAGAACTCAGTGTTTGGGACTTCACGATTAAAAGAAAAAATCATTTCCAAAAAGGATCCAACAAACTGATCTGCAAACAATAGTTCTTCGGTCCATTTACAACTCATGTAGGGGCATGAATGAGAATCACAGTGAAGTGTCTCTCATGAGTCATAAGTATTTACAAGGACATACTTCTTAATTGTAATAACTGACAACCTTAATACCAGGCCCGTTGAGACCTAAGATAAAGCCTGAGGCTTCTTTTTCTCACCTCTCTTCCTGAGGCTAGCTACTACACCCTGGACCTTTCAGTTCATGGCTGCAACTACCAGCTCCACGAATTGCTCTAGCTTCTTCAATCCTCGTTCAAATTCTGTTGAGCCAAGGGTCCGGACCTCAACCAGCCATGGCTCATCACCCGGGTGTGGAAAGCTTGATGGGGTAGCCATGTGGTTCATCAATGGTGTGGCAGGTGCTTTTTTTGCATCCATGGAGAGATGTTCTTGCATCCGTATAGCCACTGAAGATGACGGTGACGAAGCTAATGATGCACCGTTGATTCTCCATGATGGTAACACGAGGCATCATGAAGGTGGCGCTATTAACCGGAGAAGGACGGGGAAAGGCAAGAGGAGTACCGGAGCATTCGATGAGGACTAAAATTATGCATATGGCTCCATAAGCAAACTTGAAAAGAAAGGTTCGTTTCGGTAAGTTGTGGGGTTTTAGGATGTGTGAGGTTGGTTTGTTCTTTTTGTTTCTGGAAAATGGTAAGAGGGGTTGTGTTTGATGGTCTGGTCTCTTATGAATTACGATACTGTGATCGATCAAGATGAGTGAAAGCAATTCAATAAGAGCGCTCAGATTATATATGTTGATAAATTTCCACTAATTAAAAGTTCTGTTTCTCTTGTGCTTTTGGGTTTGTGCAACGGTAAAATCTCTCCAGTATATGTTTTCATCATTGTAGCTTTTTAAAGAAAGTTTCAACTGTAATTTTGATCGATCAGCTAGCTATGTATATCATCTGGGTCGTCGTCTTTGGTATCAGATCAATTCATGTATTGCTTGCTTCTGCTTAAGAGCCTCATCAAGTACTTGAGGCAGCTTGAACAATTCTTTTCTTTTCTTTAAATTGTTTCATTTAGTTTTTTATTTATTTATTTATTTATTTCGTCTTACAAATATAGAATAAAAAGTAAATTCGGCACTAACGCCTAAAGCCTTAAAGGTGCTTTAAGCATTTAAAAATGGCAGTGCTTTATTTAAAAATGATATTCCCCCACATGATTTTGAATGGTGCTGTCATTCTTTATCATAAATCATAATGGTGTTTGTTGTTGGAAACCTTCTTTTACTGTAACTTGGCACTCCACGTCAAGGAATCCGAAGACTGGGGACTATTTTTATCATAACTAGAGCCAACAGTAACTTGCTTGGATTGATTGTTTTTACGTGGTAGCTTACTTTTCTCGTATAGTGTTTCTAAAAAATTTTGATTTTTTTAAATAAATTTTTTATATATTTTTATATTGTTTTGATGTGCTGATATCAAAAATAATTTTTTAAAAATAAAAAAATTTTATTTTAATATAATTTTAAACAAAAAATACTTTAAACCACCATCACTACTATAATTTCAAACAGATATTGGTATAAGCCGAGGCTATATGCTAGAAACCCTCATTTTCTATCCTGCATCAACAACTTTACAGGGGATAGTATTTAAGTTGGACGTGCTACCCGAATACCATGAAAAAGATCCACGTTTTTAAGTGCGTCGTGCATGCATCAATTATTTTTTGAAATAATATTTTTTTATTTATTCAATTACCTAATTACCCTTAAATCAATCTAATTATAACAAAAAAAAAGATGAAAAAAAAAAAAATCCTTGAACGATAGGTAAGGAATTTGTTACTTTAAAAAGTGATTCAATAATTTCACTGTATTTAAAAAAATGAAAAAAGTAAAAAGCTCATGGATATTAGTTTAGTTGTTTATATATATATATATATATCACGGACACGCTCCCGAGTCCCGAGCACTATCCACTGGAAAATAACCAATCTCAAAAACCAAACTACAATGAAGAGCTCATCAACTCGAGATCGATCAACTATCACTCACTTGCACGTGAATTGAAAATGCAAGAACTCGCACTGCACCCTGGAGACCCTGGAGCGACTCCTTACCACTTAACTACGAACTAAAGTTCTATTTTAACATGCTAAAAAAATGGGAAAATCAATTTATCCCCTGTTAATATAATAACAACAAATCGACTCTAATGAAAAAACTATTTTACCTCTGATATCCAATATCCAGCTCATTGTTTTTGTCTCCGAATGGCAAAAACATCATTACAAATTACAATATAACAATCCACGCTGGTCTAGTCTGGACTGAGGGCCTTTTTTGATATCGATCACATGAGTGATAAAAAAAACGCCGCACAGTGGATCAGCAACCAATCGCACATCCTCACCGATCATTTTGATGACAAGTCAAAGAAACATGCAATGTCGATAAATTCTAAAACCATAGCCCGGTCGCTGGCTGTTGAAAAATTAATCGACGCGAAGACGAATTTGAGAAACAGAAATGCTAGGGGATGGCAGAGAGACTCCTTCCAGGTACTGCGGATTCTGTTCCTTAATTGGGTTTTGCTTTTCAAAAGCTGCTGCAGAATTATTTCACTTTTATGTTGATGGTATTTGAAGATTGAATAGCGTTTTTTCTTAGGATTTATTTGTGTGTGAGATTTTATTATAGAAATTGTTATTTAATTGGCAGTCATGAGTTGTTGTCTATGGTGAAGAACACTCCAAGTTGTTAGGGAGAAGCATTAGCTAGTTTTGTTTTTCTGTTGATAATGAACCGTGTTGTTGTAGAGAATACGAGGATATGATTTCAATGATAATGTGGATAGTACCGCTCCTTACTTTGTACGCAGTTGGGCACCTAAGGTAAAGAAGCAGCATACAATCGTGCCTTAGCTTGATTTTGCTTGAGGGAAAGTTGTTGGTTGTTCGTGGCCTTCTGCCCACAGCACGCTCAAGTATATGGTACTTAGACGTGACCTTTTTGTACATGGAAGAATTGATTTTGCTAAGGTGCTTACTTTCTTTACTTTCTCAACTAGTTGGATAATTTAGCCAGTGAAAGTTCAGCGGATGTGGATTGGAGGCACTCGTTTTACTTGAATTTGATTGCACATTCATCATACACAGCAACTGTGGCAATTTGCAGGTATTTCGTTCCTCACATCATATCTTTGCGTTCAACTTTATGTATAGTACTTGAAGCATTGCTAAATATTGCTCTGGAACTAGAGAAAAAAATTGAAATTTAAGATTTTTCACCTGCTTAAAAAAAGTCTGTGCTGTTAGAATACCGAATTAATCCTAAACTGGCAAGGTTTATTAGCCATGTTCCAAAGAACTCTGTGATTGTGGATTCTTGTTTGTTGTTTTTGTTTTCAGTCAACAAGTCCTTCGAAATCACCAAGCTGGTTAAGATACACAGTTGTCTCCTATATATAAGGTACTTCCCAGTTTTTATGTAGCACAGTCATTTCTTTCGGAAATTTTTAAACATTTTCCTCCTCCTTCTTAGTTAAGTGAAATTCTATTTCATGGAGTGAACTTTTTCTGTGGTGTCTCTGCATGTTGTCAAGACTGTTTATGCATCTCCAAGTCGTAGATTTTCATTTGGACTCAAAAAAGGGAAGTTCATTTGTTGTTAATAAGCTATTCTCTTAATTCATCCTTTTATCTTCAATTTTTACCTGACACTATCTCTGATGCATATCTAGGAAGTAGAGACACCAACTGCATATCCAGATATCTGTTTTGCAATCGATGACTTCAACTCCACTTTTGATGCAGTGGTACTAGGCTTATTTCATGACAATTCACCATTGTGCTTGTTAATGCTTTAATTTGCAAGATCTACAGTGTACATTTTTTTATTGCAGCAATGTTTTTCTCACTAAAAGCTGTACTGAAATTAACTTTATTGCTGAATTGTTCTGATTTCTGATTATTGCTAAACTATTGCAGCTATGAGCTCTGTCTTTGTGTGGCAAAAATGAGTTTTTTATTTGCATCAAGAATTTTATTGTTGACAGTTTCTGAACTTATATGCAGCTTGCAGAGGTATTAGACATTTTACGACCCCGCTGGGATCAACCACAGGGCAACGAAGAGGGAGAGTAATCGAAACCCTTGTTTCAAGAGGGCCAGTAATTCTATTTTCCCATTTAATTCTTATATTTCTCTCTCTATCTCCCCCACCTCCTCTTCAACAGCTGGCAAGTCTTGATTTGGGAGTCTTCTTGGTCAATCCCCTGGGAAAACAGACAGACTCCACATGAAAGGTCCAGGAGGACAGGGGGAAGTTGAAGTAGCTGTTTCTGGTGTTGCAGGTTAAAGCGAAATCCTTTTCTTCCTAATATCTTGATCCTTTTTTCTTTCTTTTTTTCCTTTTTTTTTTCTTGGGGGGCGGGGGGTGACTCGTCCTACATCCCCTCTTTTTTTGGTTTTGGGTTTTCAGACTCCAACTTGTTTTGCCAAAGAGCAGCTATTTTTTATTATTTGATTAGATATGTGATAGAATGCATGGAGATTTCCATCATACTGAAATTAAGGTTTCATATTATCAGATCAAAGCCAGCACGATGTTGGCCCCTTTTCACCTGTTACTTCAAAGAACGGATTTGGGATTGGCTCAGTTTTTTGAAAAGCAGCATCTGTGGCATCTGTGGCAGCAAAGCATGGTCTTCTGATGACGAGATTTTGCCCCTCAAATGCTGCTTAATGTCCATATCATTGCCCTGGGAATATATCGTTTATGATCTTTTATTCAAGGTAAAATCACTGTTTTTGCTTCTGTATTCCTCAATGAAGATAGGTTCAATATTGGATTGTGGTATTGTATTACTCTTTACTAGAAGCTTCTTTATTTCTATCATCTTTCTCATTTTGCTATTAGCTGTGCCAATTGGTAAGCTTAAACTCAGTGTTGCAATTTTAGGATATGAACATTATCTTTCCATGTTCATTCTTCTGTTGGGGGCTGGTACTGATTTCCTCACATGTACAAAAAGAGTGCTAATACATTTAATAATTGCAATATCAGGGAAGTCCTCTAAATATACTACATTATCATTTGTGAAAATTTACAAGGGACCAAGTGATCGCCTACAAGTGGAAATTAAGTGTGGGATTAACAACTTTCGGATGATAAGCTTTAGTGGAACTTGTAATTTAAGTTGTGGATGAAAATTCCCTTATGGTTAAGTAGTGTTATAGGGCTGTATTGTGATGTTGTGATAATCAATCACGTACGAAACTAATGTAAGCGGCGCCAGTTGATGATTTCCACTCTCGAACTTCAATAGGCGTCCTTTTCATTTAAAGCAGCCGAATGTTTGACATTTCAGCAGCGCATTGGATCATTTGCCGGATCAACTTTGAACCTCAGCAATTCTTTTGTTGGATGAAATCTGATGTCAGAATCATGTTGTCTATGTGTCGTTTGCATATTAAAATCCATTCCTACCAGGTTCAATGTATAGTTCTGTAAGTTTCATTTTTAACCATTTCCCACCCCCACACTCCTTTTTGCGGGCTGCCGTGGCTAAGAAAAATTTCAGCCATGCTTTCTTTTCGCCAGGTAAAGAAAGAAAAGCTCCGCAGGTAGTTATCAGGATTTGAGGATTTAAATGTAAACTTGTTTGTGCGGGGATGCTGCGACCAATTAGCATACCGGATGCTAATAAAGGCAAGAACTGGACGATTCCCTTCGGCCTATCCTCATTAGTAGTTGGATCTTTTCTGCCTATGTCCAAGACTTTCCAAGACGCCCTTTTCCGTGTAGCTTAAGGTTTCTCCTTTTATTAGCTGACGGGAGACTGTTGGTTCATTCTTTTGCTTATCTGAGGTGCTTTATTCCAATTCCTTGGTGTATAAGCTTTGTCCCTTCCATTGAATGGTATTCAATATTCTTCCTGCGAAACGGATGCAGCTAAAGAATTCGCCAAAATAGTACGCAACTTTGTGTTATTTGTTGTGTTCTCATTTACGAGTCAATGTCATATTGCTACGATGCCTGTCGTATAAATTGGATGTTTTGCCATTTTCACCCTTCGTGTTTGTGTCTCTGGTGCCAAAGAAGTTGATGAAAACGTCGAGAATAAGAGGAACGAATAAAAATTATTAACGTGATTAACTGTAGAATATGCATTTGAATCAGAAACTGATGTGGAAGCACGGGAAGCCTTAGAATTAGTGGACGTTTTGTAATGCAGTTTTTTTTTTGTTTTGTTGACATCAATTTAATGATGATTTTTCAGTCCGGGCATATTTTAAAAACCACTTTCAAACATCCCTAAACAGAATCTAACCATCCATCATTTGTTTTATTTCCAAGAGATTTAGAGATATGATATATCGATCACTGTCCGTGATGGCCCGCTCGCTAGTAATCTAACCATCCTATCCTATCCTATCCTATCTGCGTACGCCATGGTGGGATTGAACAGCCGACCTCAATCCCAAGATAATCGACGCCTTTTTTTGCACGCCACACGCTAGATTCTGTTTATTTTTGTGTTAAAATTGTGTTTTGTGATTTTTAAAAGATAATCGACTATCTTTTCACGAAGTACTGCAGTGCAATGTTTTTTCTTTTCTTTTCTTTTTTTCTGGATCTACACCTGAAATTCAAGTAGAATGTTGGTGCTATGTTAATTAACCCAGATAACCTTATAACATTACGATTATACATTGGTACTGCTATGTCTTCTGATCACCGAACAACAAGAAGAGCCATAAACTTGCTTAATTAGCTTAGTTTAAGGAAGGCAGTAGAAAATATCCGAAAAGTTGGGTATATATCTGGATCGGATGATTTATTTAATAGCCATGATCTGCAGCACATGAAGGCTACTTTGGTCCTGAAACACGATAAAGGTTGCAGGACGCTTAGATTCATTTTAGTTGATGAAACAAAAGTTAAAATAACAGCAGATAAAGGCTTGCATGTTAGTCTCCACTATAGTTGCTTTTCATATTGTAACATTCTATAACCAGAAATTAACTGCCAACTACGAAAACAAACAACAAACAAACTTGGAATATTCATGGCTCCTGTAAGTTAATACATAGTCCAACGCAATGTGCTTGCCATGATCGTAAGAAGCATATACTGTCTGCAAAAAGGTCTTTTGGGCATGCATTTCTATTTGAAAGCAGCTAGCTAGATAATCAATTTGCTTTCGGGTTTCGACGTTGTTTGTTTTTGCGGTAAGAACACCGTTTTCAAAAAATTACAACTCTTTTAGTGTTTTAAAAAAACAAAAACAAAAATATTATCTTGATGAACGCGTTAAATCACTCAACAATAGAAACTGTTGATCTGGGAAACAAGAAAACTTGCAAGTTTTGCTTTGGAGAAAAGGATGTGTAATCTAAAAACTAAGATTTGCCTTTCTAATTTCTTGCGTGCAACGGAGCCATAATAACCTTTCTCTTTTTAAAATTAAGCAGTTCTGCTTTGGTCTTGCTTTGTTGCTAGTTTCCTGTCTTTATACATGCCTGGTACTCTTTTCGTTCCCTTGATGATGTGATTCTTGATTATTTTTTTCCGCTGCGTTGGTATGAATATAACTGTCTATCGTGCATCTTTAATATTATTCTAAACTAATAATTAGATTAACTATAGAATCAGCAGAAATTCTGCTGAGTTGATGATTCATTAACACAGTAAGCATAAAAGTCCTATCCACGCAATGCCTAAATAATTAAAATGATTGAAAATTATTAACATGTTCAGTTTCAATCAAACCATGCATGCATGGACCTATAAACCACGACAGAGTCCACTTCACGAAGTTCATGTCCATCTCCTTCGCTTCCAGCACGACTGGTTGACACAGTCAGTGTTTAATCTGCTAAGAATAAGCTTTTATTAATGTAATTTGTTGTGTTATGTTGTTTTCGCTTGATTCTTCGTGATTAAGCTAACCTAATTTTTTCTCCCTGACCCACACTCAATTCTCCACGAGAAATTCAAAAGGCAGACCAGAGCAGATAAAAGCACTCCCACCACCTTCCACGGAAAGCTGGGTCCACGTGAAATAAATGCACATTTTCTGGACGAAGATGCCCTCGTCCTTTCTTCATGTGGGCCTCGAATGTCTTCTCCCTTGGTGCATAAATAGCCAACCTCAGCAATGCATTCTTCCCCTGTTCCCTTCCTTTCCTCCCTCCGGTTCAATTTGAACCGGTTCATTAATTTACTTCTGGTTTACTCATCATGTCCTTTGCCCAGGAAGCAGTCCAGTTCGAGTGCCCGGTTCAAGGCCCTGGGTTCACGGACAATGAAATTCAAGAACTCTTATCTCTCCTCCGGTCACCCTCTCCTGGCCAGAACTCTGGTTCAAGCGGATCTAACCAAGCACTTTACTCTCTCGACGAGAGGAGGCGCAGGCGCATGTTATCTAACCGGGAGTCAGCCCGAAGGTCCCGCTGGAGAAAGAAGAGGCATTTAGAGGACCTCACACAACAATTGAACCGGTTGAAAATTGTAAACCGGGAGCTCAAGAACCGGTTGGGTTCAATTTTAAACCAGTCTCACGTATTATGGAGAGAGAACGACCGCTTAATGCTCGAATCTATAGCCCTCAAGTCCAGACTTTCGGATTTATGCTATGTTTTCGCTGCCATGCAAAAGTCACAACAACAATGTTCCTCATTATAGCTTAAATTATAACCAAAATAATCAGGCCTGATCATAAAGTTCTAATAAACTCACAAGAAAATATAAGAGCCCTCCCTCTCTCTCGAAGTGAAGGGCGTGGGTGTTAATTATTACTTTAATGTGGCCGTTCTTCAAATCCTGTTTTATGCAAAGCTAGCCCACGTTTCTATAGCATGTGAAGATTACTTTGAGACCCTGCCTTTAATTTGGTCTTGTCTAGGACTTCCTTTTTAGCAGGATAGCCTCTTTCTTTTTTCCTTCTTTCAAGCTCTTCCATCTACTTGCTTAGCTAGCTTGTGATGAGGTTAGGTCCTTCAGAATGTAATAGAGCTTCAGAGAGCAGCGTTCGCGGGCTCATTGGCTTCATGAATTGGTAGCATCGCTATATATATCGTATTCAACTAAGGCATGGCTTGTGTAAATAGATGTATTTTTTTGGAAAGTGGTGCCATGTTTGTGGGATTGCTACAATGCCGACGCCAATCAATTCATGCAAATGCTCATTTAAATTATTTGCTTTATATTTAATATTTCTTTACTACTTTTCCCAATTCTAATGATTTAACATGCCACTGTTCTATATATCTGTTTCTACAATATATGTCTATATGTTTATTTTAAAAAATAAATATTCAACCCACTAGAAATTAAACACGGTTAAAATAGCTGCTAATATATATCAGAGGTGATGGCCGAGAGTGTCTCGTAAAAAGGGCCCTTTTTGTTCCAGATGCGAGGAGTGGATCCGGATCATAAGATTTGTAATCCCCATAAAATCATAAAAGTAGGAATCAATCTGGAGGAAAAAAGAGAGCGAAAAAGCAAACTTGATTATATACGTGTATTCATGTCCCAATCACTCAAAGAAAAACCGCAACAGATGCATGCATGGTTTGCTTTCCTTAGCCAAAAAAGTGATCAGATGGCCAATCATGAGATCAATCTCTCGCATATATGTCATCTTATGGTTGATTAATGTGTAGTTGCGATTGTTGACTCAAGTTTGGTAATGTTTGTTTTTGTATTGTATTTGGTAATGTTTGTTTTTGTATTTAAAAAAAAAATTAAAAAAAATTTGAAATTTTATTTATTTATTTAATTTTGTTTAAAATTAATATTTTTTTGTTGTTTTTAAATCATTTTGATACGCTAATATTAAAAATAATTTTTTAAAAATAT
>Ga0307517_10013731_pt1 | contig 10970 bp, 6 predicted proteins | sample 23_EM_MG_FD_194515 | JGI IMG/M metagenome (GOLD analysis project Ga0307517, IMG submission 194515) | Populus trichocarpa ectomycorrhiza microbial communities from riparian zone in the Pacific Northwest, United States - 23_EM | ecosystem: Host-associated > Plants > Roots > Unclassified | place... | reverse complement strand
CTGATTTGTTGAGCAAACAATTTTCGGGGCTGATTTGTAGTTATTCAAAAAAAAGGGTAAAGTATAATTTTATCACTAATGATTGGACGGACATTGCTCGTTGTAAGACCTAGATGGACTGGTCTATATTAACAACAACAAAAATATATATAAAAAAAAACATAGTTTACCCGGTTTAAAAACTAGGGTTGATTCATTAGCTTGATCGACTCAAGTTTGATTTCGTTAAAACCTAACCCTGAACTCATTGATTATTTATAATTATTTTTATCAAAATGATGTTATTTTTTTAAAAAGGTTGACTCAGATTGTACCTGGTTGGATTTTACAACTATGTGTTTCACTTTTACTCCTATATTTTCAAATATCATAATATTAGTCCTATAGTTTTTACTAGATGTGGACCGTGCTATGCAACAAGCTTTTTTTTTTTTTCTTAAAAAAAGGTGTAAAGCATGCAAATGCGTTTTAAAAAAGAAAAAAAATTGCAACTCGGGTTATAGATCCAACTAGGTTAGATAAGTTGGTTTTATTTAAAATAGATGATAAAAAAAATAGGTAATGACAACAAATGGACCAAATAAAAAGAAAATGATCACAATAACATGTAAAAAAAGAAGGGTCTAAGTCAGCTCAAGTTAACATGATAACTTGTAACCTAGGTAATAAGAGTCGAATCAACCCTGATTAACCTGTTAAACCCACATCACAGGTCATGAGATCGGGATAACCTGGTAGAAAAGAAAACGATGAAAATCACAAAGCTCTTTTTTTTATAAAAAAAAATGTCGAATTATGAAATTAACAAAGAAAATAAGTAAAAAAAAAGTGTTGTTAACCTGCCTTTAACTTTTCAAACTCATAACCTAGGTCATTAGACTAGAAACACCTTATCTGAAAAAAACCACAAAGCTCAATTCTCAACCACTCAAATGTTGATGGATGAAATTGAAAAAAAAATAATTATACAAAAGGATCCAAAAAAAAAAAAATAGCCATTAAAAAAATGAAGATCAAAATTGAAATAAAAAATAACTTAGAGGAAAATTACAAATTTTTTAATTGAAGGGTGAAATTAAAAAGAAAAATTAATTTAACAAAAGAACCTAAAGAAAAGAAACAATTAAAAGAATGAGGATCAAATTAAAAAAAAATTAAAAATTATAATTGAAAGACAAAATTAAAAAGAAATCATTATTTTTTATATAAAAAATTAAAGAACAAAAATTAAAATTCAAAAGAATAAGGAACTGAATTGAAATATCAATAAATAAGATAATAGTTTAGAGATCTTGAAAAGCCAGCACAAATTTCAAAAGGTGAAAAGAGAAAATAGAAAAAAAGAAGAAGAAAGTATTAGCGACAAACCACCCCATTGTCATCGCCATACCCCACCCCACCATGACAAAGATATTGTGACAATTCCAACGACACAACAGAAGAAAATTTTTAGCCACTGAGCAAATCACTGTCTTTTTTTAAAATATATTTTATATTTATTAAAATATTAAATTATCTCTTATCCAACTTGATTATAACAAAAAAAACCAATATGAAAATGCGAAAAAGCCCCTAGATGCTAATTTTAAAAATTTTACTTTTAAAAGTATTTTAGTTATTTCAGTATGCTTTTAAAATACAAAAAGTTTATTTGTCCTTGATTAATCGAAAAATAACTAATTAACTTTGTGAAAAGATTTTATTATTTCTAATAGCCAGTTTAATAAAAAAAATTTAAAAAAATAATAAAATTATCATTATATTATTCCAATAAAATGTTAAACTCTTTTTTATTTCAAGGACTATTAGCTTCTGTTAAGAAGTGTTAATTTTAACCTTTGCTTGTAAATAACTAACCCAATTCTAATCTCTTTTTTCATTTTACTTTTACTTATTTTTTTCTCATTTTCCTCTGTATTCTCCATTTTCATGTTATAAATATCTCACGAAAAGAAAGAAAGAAAACTAAATCAAACGAAACTCAATGTTTAGAAAAGTGAATCAAACGGTATTTTATAAAAAAATAATTGTTTTTATGTGTTTAGATTATTTTAATGTGTTGATATTAAAAATAAAATTTAAAAAATAAAAAAGATATTATTTTAAAATGTTTTCGAATAAAATATATTTTTAAAAGTAATAATACCACAATATTATACAAAATCATAATGGGTAGTGGGTAATATTGGAACTTTTTAGGAAGTATAAGAGTAATATTGTAAATCTAAAAACTATAAGGGTGAAAGTGAAATCTATGAAAAAAAGGAAAAACTTCACTCGTTGGAGTTTCAGTCGTGGAAGGAGGTGAAGAAACATAAGAGTGAGTGAGGAGTGAGGAATGATTGCTTGCAGCAGCAGGTCTCTCTTCTTCGGGTAAAATACGCACTCACGCTGTTTGTTTCCTAAGAAATATTAGCCTTTTCTTTTAATTTTAACATGTTACCTCTGGGCGGGGGGACAGAGTTGATTGCGCTCTCAAATACGCGAATCCATTTCTGAAATCGAATCCACTTACTTACTTTGAGGTTGGTTTTAATAAATTATTTTTGTCGTTGTATTAATTAATTTATAAGGTTTATTGATGTTTATTATTTATAGTGGTAGTAAGTTGTGAGTTGTTATTTAATATTAACAAGAGGATTAGTGGCGTTGCGAAGGAGGATGCTAGGATGGATAGGAACAAGAAGCTTAAATCAGCAGGTGGTATTCGCCAATGCCAATGGAGACCGGTCTCTGTCTCTAACATTCAAGGTTTGTTTTTCTTTCTTCAATCTTTTTAGCGTACAAAGTGCCCTTTTGATGATTTCTTGAAGGGATTCTTCTTCATTACAAGACAACATTTTTGTTGATTATGGATCGTTTTCAAGTTTAAGAGCAATTTCAATGGTGCATGCCATTCTACTTGTCGTTATTGTAATATCATTTTGTTATGTTTAACCATAAGACTAATAGCACTCCTATTTGGACCCTGTAGCTATTCAACTGATACTTGGCCATGTGTTTCGAAACATTATGTTAAGAGTATATGCTTGGCATTACTTATTGGAGTTTGTGTTGTTGTAAACCATCTGTATTCTGGTGTTGCTTATGGGTTATTCAATGTAAATCTGTAGAATCCACGGCCGAAGATTCTGTTAATGAGTTAGAAGATGGAGATCATGTTCAAGAAACGATAAAGGTTGCTCAAGTGGTGACTAATAATTGTGATTCAACCATCAGTGCTGGTGTGCTGAATGATACTGTCAAGCCCATGCTTTCTGCTGAAAAGCATTCACTTATGCTTGAGGTAACTTTTTACTCGTCAAACTTTAATTAATTTAGCCATTTTTAAGGACAGGGTTATGAAGGCCCATTCTTGCAGTGGGTTTAGGCTTGGGCACATGATATGTTCTCTCGTTTTGAAGTAGAACTTCTCATTTGTTTGGGTGTTTGGTATTTAGGCTTTATTCACATTGCATCTCAGTATCATTTCAAATATACATTTCTGATACCTGCTGTAGGTTTATGCTTGATGCTTGATGCTTGATTATGGTTTCTTTTGCCCAGCTTTCCCAAAAGTTTTAACTTTTCTTATTGTCTAAACAGTGTATTATTAAATTTTAAACCCAAAGGAAGAGATTTAAAAGGATCATTGATCTTTCTCTTTGAATACTGTTGAATGTAACAGAGGCATGATATAAGTTATTTCAAGTGGTCCTTATGGGGAATTTTCATGCAAGGAATTCGACCTGAATAACATGAATGGTTGCCATCATTCACGCTTTTTAGTTTTTTCTTTTTATCAGTACATGTTTTTCTTTCTTAAGGAACTGTTTGACAGAATGTTCTGTTACCAAAAAGTATTCTATCGTGCATAGAATATCTGATGGTGCAATGTTGCCATGTTAGGGATTAAGTATAGATGCCTCCACTAACTCTTGTGTAGTTTTCACAGTAGTTTTTATTGGCTCCTCTCAACTTTGATCTTTATGTGTTATTCTTATTGTGTTAATCACCCCGATAGTAATGCATTCTACGCTGTCTAGTTCTCTTCTATTTCTCAAATTCCTTGAAATACATTGCTAGATTTTAGCATCCCAGGATTTTACATTATAGGTGAAAAACTTTGTCACCTGGTTGAAGGTAATATTACTGTCTATCATTTCCAACTGAGGCAACCTTTAAAATGAAACCTAAATATTCTAAGCATTTGACACTAAGACCCTGTGAACCCCATTATGAACCATGTCATTAATAGTCCACTCTACCTCTACCTGCTAGCACATTTATCATCTTGTAATTATTGCTATTTAATTTTCTTCTCTTGTGCTCTTAATTTTTTTTTTTATCCTTGCATTTGTTTTTAATTTTAGTTTTTATCTCACTTCCTTTGTTTTTCTTCGAAGGTGGGTGCCCCTCTTATTCGATTCATCAAAGGAAAAGAGTATGGATTTCAGCATATTTTTTATTTTATTTTATTTTATTATTTTGAACTTAAGTTACATCCATATTCACTTTGACTTATAAGTTCCCTGCCTCAGAGGATCCACTCAAAAAAAGATTGAAGAAGAGATGGGAGTTAAAATTGTTTTTCCGTCATCAAAGAAGGAAGAATCTATTGGTAAGCTGTCCTGGTTGAAATTAAATGTCTTGCTTTAGTCATTTTGAAACTTCTGGGTTGTTACCATGTCTTCCAAGATGGTAGCATGATGCTTGAATTTGACAATTTTGATCAATAGATTCAAACTTGCTGATCACAACATTGGCAGCGATTGTTTACTACTTGACATGTTATCCTTTGCAGTCATTGAAGGCATTTCAACTGATTGTGTGACAAGAGCTTCTAAAAAGATACAAGCTATTATGGATGAGGTCAGTTACCAGTCATTGTGGTTTACAAAATTCACGTGTTCCTTTATGTCATTCCAGTAACATTTAACACATTTGAGACCTAGTTTGATGGTTAATTTTTCTCTTAGGTATTCTAGTAGTACATGACTTGTTCTATGCATGTAATGTAGTTGTAGTCTAATAAATGCCTAGGCAACTATCGAAGAGAGAAAAGTATGTGGGGAGTTTGCTATTCAATGTCAGGTTTTGGCATCCGTCATTGGAAGCATGTGACATACATCTTTTTTTCTTGTGCAAATGACATACAACTTATTTGGTTTTGTTTTGGAATGCATCAGTTATTCTTTTTCTACATACATGCTTGCCAGATTGCTAACATATTCTTTATTTGTGGTTAAAATCACAGGCGATTGAATCAAGTCTCGACTACTCTCACTTTATATCTCTTCCATTGGCAATATACCCTGAATTGACTGATAAGCTAGTCAATTTTCAGAATTCCATACTGGGAACTAATGATGTTTCTGCAGATGAAAATTTGGAAAGTGATTCTATTGAAGATACTTTGGACATAAAAAATAAGGGTCAGGAACTAATTAAAGGACGTGATGTAGCTGTTGAACTCAAAGTTGAAGATGAAAAACATGTTAAAGTGGATTTAACTAGCATTCCTTTTGTTAGTTATCCTCCTAAACCACCAAGGTTGCCTAATGCTTCTGGTAGGTTTTAAGTTCATTAGTTTAATTGAGAGATTATTCTGGTGCCCCTATAATAGCATATAGTTCTATACCAATTTTTTAAACTATGGGCCCTATAAAATTGCTGATAATCCATTTTTGCTTGTTCATAATCACAGAAAAAGATGAGATAAAATGCCAACTTTACTGTTATCCAATTTTACCAAAACTGTATTGCTTCTATTTCTCTTAGGACTCTTTTTTTTTTCACTCTCGTCTACTTAAATGAAATCTTACTGATTTGTGTCGTGCTTGACAGACTTTGGAATAGACAAATCCATATTTATTAAACCTACAACGTTTCACTTGACTGTACTCATGTTGAAGTTGTGGAACAAGGAGCGAGTCAATGCAGCTTCAGGTGTCCTAAAGGTATGTTTATTTTAAATAAGATAGGTAATAACTAATGGTGGTTGTACTAAATATTTGTGTGTGTGTTTAGAGTATCTCATCAAAAGTGATTGATGCCTTGGATAATCGACCTATCTCTATCAGGCTTAAAGGGCTGGTAAGTAGAACATGACTTGTTTCTTCATGTTTTTGTTTCTGCAGTAGGATACAGTGGCCTTTTGAATCTCGAACTCTATCTTTGGTAAATCAGGGTTAGATACTTTGAAGTTCTAGTGGGTTGTCTTCTAACAAAGGCGACATATTTTAACATCAGTATGATGGATGGATTGCTGTCTCCATGCCCTTGTATTTATTTGGGTTGCCAGCTATTACCTATTAAGTAAAATTTGTGCTCTTTATCCACTGGCAGGATACCATGAGAGGGTCTTTGTCCAAAGCTCGTGTTCTCTATGCTCCTGTTGAAGAAATTGGGAGTGAGGGCCGACTTTTAAGTGCATGTCGTATCCTAATTATCTAAGCATTAATAATCTGGTGCCACTTCACTGTTTACTGCACCTGGGAATGAAAACAGGAAAGAAATTTAGAAGAAAAAAAAATGCTGCCTTGTTCCATTAGATTTTAAGATGTTTATGTGACTTGATGAAGTCTTTTGAATTTCCTTAGCTTGATTAGAAGTTATCATCAATGCATTTGTTGAGGCTGGACTTGTTCTAGAGAAAGATGCTAAGCAAAAGTTAAAGGTATGTTACCCTCCTTTTGCTCACATATGATCATGCTTCATGCTTCTTATGAAAATTTTATATTTGGAATTATTAAAATGTTTCTACCTATTATTCGGCTATCTGCGGTGCTTTTTAACTTTCCAAGTAGGGATAGAATATTTTGCTTGCTTAGTTCCTAAGTGTTCAGTTAAATAATGTCCAATAATAGACATAGTTACAATTGGACCTGAACAACTTACTGGACCTAATGGACAGTGGGGTTGCCTAGTTGTTTCAGTCTTATGTTCTCTTTATTACATATAGGTTTGGTTTCGGAATTACTAATATCAAATTTGTTCTCTCCTTGAATTGCAGTTGCATGCCACAGTGATGAACGCAAGGCACAGGAAAGGGTACAGATATCATTTATTTTTGCTCGTTTTGCATTTTCTTTTGGGTGAAATTATTGTTTACCAGTACCTGTGCTCTCTGTGTTCATTAGACTTGAGTTCCCAAGTGTTACAATCTTCAAAAAAAAAAAAAAAATTTGGTTACTGTTTTATGATGCAGTAGGACATCAGTCCCACCTCATTCTATTTTTGCTGATACTTCATAGTTTTTAGGGATTGAAGAGTAGATTTTAAAAGGCTGGGAACTAAGTCTAAAACCTTACTAAAATCTCAGGGACCTATCAATGATTTACCCCTTTCTTTTTGCCTGCTTGCTTTCTATGCGTCATTTGGCTTTTGTTCTTCTGTTTCGTATGCCTGATTTCCTGAAAATTTCAGGAAGAGACGAAGAAAGAATGATTCCTTTGACGCAAGGGGCATTTTCAAGCAGTTTGGATCAGAGGATTGGGGGGAGTATCTTATCCGTGAAGCTCATCTTTCACAACGCTTTGTGTTTGATGAGAATGGATATTACCATTGCTGTGCTTCAATACCTTTTCCTGGAAAAGAAGAACGCCAGCAGACTGATTGATGTATATAGCCAATTTCTATCGGGGAGGAAATGGTTAAAGTGTTAATTGCTGAACATTTTAAAATTGTGGTTATTACATATGCATTCAAATCTAATCATCTAGTTGAACAACTTGTTTATGCCCTTGATTTGGCTTGGATGCATATTGATAATTCTTCTATATGTTATCATACACTATCTTCATTATCTGTGCTTTTCTACTTTCATTTGGACTAATCTTTTCATGAATAAATAAAAGAATAAAATCTAATGAAGTTAATAGGTTAAAGTCATAAACAATTTCAAATGGTAGAATGCACACTAATAAATGACAAAATCTTTTAAATTTTTAAGATTTTTTTAAATGATATAATGTAAAAGTATAGTTATAGTTCTATTTAGTATTTATGTTTGCTCATGCGTTTGTGGATGAGAAGCCGTTTGTGGATGAGAAATAGTTAGAAATAATAATTTAGTTATTAATTTCTCCACAAAATCTTTTAAAAGTAGTAAACAAGCTTAACATCATGATTTGAAATTATGTTCTTAGAAAATCCATGAAGTTGTATTATCTCCCTAAAAAAGAAATATGATATGTTAGTTATATCATTAATTTTATAATATACTATGACATGTTTTATTTTAGAAAATCTATCAACAATCATAAAGATAAAGTCTTTACCTTTATTCAACCTAAGTAAACCTAAAACAAAGTTCATAGAAATATTCACCTAAGGTTTCTTGGTACAAGCAAAGAAGTATACAAGCAATGCAATAAAACCTTAGACTTAACTTTTCTACATATAATATATTTATCACATATTCTTTGTATATCCCTTTTCATTTTAGACCAATAAAAGTGTTTTGTAATGCATCCAAAGTCTTAGTGACATCAAAATTCCTCATTAAACCACCCCTATAAGCTTTACATACAAACACTCCACGCCTAGAATTGTTAGGCATGTAAAGTCTATTTTCTTTAAATAAGTATTCATCAAGTTTATAGAACTTTCCAAAAATGAATTTGTATATGCATGAAAAACATTAGCAAAATCGCTATTATTCACATACAATTCTTTCACATACTCAAATCCTAACAGTTTAGCATTCAAAGTAAATAGAAAAACATGTCTTCATGATAGCGCATCAACCACTATATTTTCCTTACCTTGCTTATATTTGATCATATATGAGAATGTTTCAATGAATTCTACCCATTTGGAATGTCACCAATTCAATTTACTTTGTCCTTTCAAATGCTTCAATGATCCATGATCTGATTGAATCATAAGTTCTTTTGGCCATAAGTAATGTTATCATGTCTCCAAAATTCTTATCAAAGGGTGAAGCTTCTTATCATAAGTAGGGTTGTCCAAGGCTGCATCATCGAGTTTTTCATTAAAATAGGCAATAGGTCATTTATCCTGTATTAAAACTACTTCAATATCTATTACTAAGACATCACATTCAATTTCAAAAGCTTTTATAAGTCAGGTAAAGCTAATAAAGGTGTTGAACAAAGTTTTTCTTTCAACAAGTTAAATGCATTATCTTGTTCAATTCCCCATTTAAAACCAAATGACTTTTTAACAATTTTAGTTAAAGGTGTTGCTAGAGTATTAAAATCTTTGGCAAAACGCCTATAGAAACTAGTCAAACCATGAAAGCTTTTTACCTTGGTGACCGATTTAAGTGTAAGTCATTCTTAAATAGCTTTAACATTCTCCTCATTCATCTCAATACAATGTTCACTAACAATGTAACTAATAAACATAATTTTCTCTATGCAAAATGTACACTTCTTTAAATTAGCATACGATGATTCTTATGCAACACATCAAGTACATTGCGTAAATATTCAACATGCTCATTTAAACTCTTGCTATAGATCAGAATATCATTAAAATACACAACTATGAATTTAACACAATCAAGAAATATAATTTTCTCCATGCAAAAGGTACACTTTTTAAAATTAGCATACAATAATTCTTTACACAACACATCAAGTACATTACATAAATGTTCACCATGCTCATTTAAACTCTTGTTATAGATGTGAATATCATCAAAATATACAACTATGAATTTGCTTATGAATGCACGCAACATATGATTTATCAATCTCATAAAAGTACTATGTGCATTGATAAATCCAAAAATCATGATGACTAAACATTCATACAAACCATACTTAGTCTTAAACACATTTTCCATTCATCACCTTCTTTTATCTTAATATGATGATATCCATTTTTCAAATAAATTTTCAATAATACACAAAACACATACAATTCATCTAACATATTATCAAGCTTAGGGATATGATGTTTATATTTTATTATTATGTTATTGATAACACGATAATCAACTCAAGTCCTCCAAGTTCCATTCTTTTTAGGCACAAGTAATAATAGAATAACGTATGAACTCATGCTCTCTCGTATGTATCCCTTTGACATCAACTCTTCTACTTGCCTTTGAAGTTCTTTTGTCTTCTCGGGATTATTTTGGTAGGCTGGTTGGTTAGAAATCATAGCTCTAGGTATAAGATCAATTTGATATTCAATTCCCTTTATTGGTGACAAACCACTTTGAATCACAAAACCAATTGTATTCCCCTACCCAATTTTTTATCACAGCCCTGCACGCATGACCTTTTCTTATAACGAGCTAGGCACGCTGGGCCACCCAAGCCCAAACGCCTAGTTTCTTTTAGCTTTAATTTTTTTATTCAAGTATAAATTAACTAAAACATATTAATTAAATGAGTGGGATGCTTTATATAGCGTGTATTCAATTTTAATGAAGTAATTAAAATAAATAATTGGTTAGACTTTATATATATATATATTTGATTTACATGTTTTCAAATACATTTATAACTAATCATTTTCATTCATAAATAAGTTATTTTCTAATTTATTTTAATATTTTTAAAAAATAGAGAAGGTTAATAAAGATATAGATAGGATAGAAAACATTTTTTAAAGTAAAAAATATGACAATATTGATGAGAAATAATACTTTTTAAAAATAAAATACTACTAAATTAAGCTTGATTAACACTAATCAAGGAAATTCCTAAAATTAAAAAACTGTTTAATTAACTTTTCAAAACTAAAATGACTGATTTATAATTTAATTCTATAATTTTTTGTGACATAAAGAAAGTAGAGAAAAGGTACAAAGAAGAAGTATAGCTCCATGTGATTAAGATAACGCAAAAAAAAGTATAGATGCATGTGGTTAACTAGCTTCTTGCCATAGATTTAACACATTGGTATATTTGGTATTGTGTTAACTTTTATAGTTGTGGTTTGAAAAAAATTATTTTTATAAAAAATGCTTTTTATTTGATGTTGGTTTGGTAAAATATATGTTTGGTTAA
>Ga0307517_10013730_pt1 | contig 10970 bp, 10 predicted proteins | sample 23_EM_MG_FD_194515 | JGI IMG/M metagenome (GOLD analysis project Ga0307517, IMG submission 194515) | Populus trichocarpa ectomycorrhiza microbial communities from riparian zone in the Pacific Northwest, United States - 23_EM | ecosystem: Host-associated > Plants > Roots > Unclassified | place... | reverse complement strand
AACACATGGGGGCAGAAGAAGAAGAAGAAGAAGATGATGATCAACCATGTGCAGTAAGATCATGCATGCACTCACCAACCAATTAAGAACATATTGTCAACAAACCTCAGCGAAAAAGCATGATTAATTATGGACTTCTTTTCAAAAGAAGTATTTGAAAAGGAACAGAATGTGTTTCATTTTCTTTCACTAAAATATAATAAATATTAACTCTCTCTGATTAACCTTGGCTTGTACAGCCTAATTTTTTACAACAGTGCTCTGTAAAGCCATTAAAACACGAGATTGAATTAGAAAAACAAGCTATATATATACATCTAAGACATAATACTACTATACAACCTTCAAATTATTATAAATCTTTCTGGAAAACACTCGGACTCTTGATCATAAAGTCATGAAACTCGTCTTGATAGCGGCTGTATGCATGTTGTGCAAGTCTCAGGCACTGAAGGAAGACGAGAAGCGTAGCTTGCAGTGTCGGTCGTTAACAATAAAGCTATGTGTAGAGAGTACCTTACAAGAACTTGATGATGCACAAACCCGAGCCCCAATAACAACAAAACTCTACACTGAGAGAGCTAAAGTTTATTCAGCTGTCAAATTATTAAGGCTCGGAAAAAGGCATCAGCTTTTACTGTGGAGTGCACAGTGCAATCCACTGTAAAAGGCTGGCTGATGCCTTTTAGTTAGAGGCTTGGAAAATCATGCATTCCTCAGTACAATCAAAGCAATATTTTCAACACACCTCAGCGAAAAGCATGAATTTATGTAATATAGTCAATCTATGGTAGTGGAAAGTATATGCTCCCCGAGGAATGTTGTTTACAAAATAAAAAACCTAAAGACTATATAATTAAAATAAGGTATCTTATTACTTAAAAACCCTTTCATCTTTTAGATGCTCTCGCTCGTTTTTTTACATTTTCTACCATAATAATTGTTTTTAAATAACAACTTATTAGAGCCATAATTAATAAAAATATATAAAAATACTTTTTAATAATTTGACGTGAATATCTTAGAAAGAAAACGAGTAATATAGTGCTAGGCGTTGTTACGGTGGATCTTTCAGAATTCATTATTTAATTAATAATAAGATCAAAAAAATGCATGAAAGATAATGAATAAAACTATGTAAAAAATTTATTTTTCCATTCAATTTTTTTTTATTCATGTGATTTTTTAAGATAAAATGATTTTTTTTACGAGAAGAATAATTTATTGAATAAAAAGCAACTATAATTCAAAAAACAAATATTGGCAATAACTATAATTACTTGAACTTCATTTCTTAAAAAATATTCATGGCCACAAACGTAAAAAAAAAATATGCATAGCAAGTTCCATATAATAATTTAAGAAATGATCACTAATATTATATATAAAAAAATCTAGAATCTCATTTGAAAATAAATATCTAATTAAATAAAATCTTAAATATATCTTTATTTGTTTTTTCATAATTAATTTTAATTGGATTTAAGAAAATAATTAAAAAATAATCATGAAGAGTTGTATTAAAAAAAAACTCTTGCTAATATTATAAAATAATGTTACAATTTTATCTGAAAATAAATTTAAAATTGAATGATATTTAATGAAATAATATTCGAAATATAGTTTTAATTGAAATTTAAGAGAGAGAGAGAGAAAAGGGGCCTCGTATACAACTTGTCACTTAATTATGGGCTGCTATGTTATCAAATCAAATATGAAATACCCTCTTCCCCACTGGGCCAAATTGAGGTCAATTTTGAGGTATTTGTGATTTTAGTGGGTATTAGGAATAGTGATGGCGGTTGTATTAAAAAAATATTTTTTTATTTTTTAAAAAATATTATTTTTAATATAAATACATTAAAATCATCTATAGAAATTAAAAATTAATTTAAAACAAAAAAAACAATATTTTAAAAAATCCTCTGTTCCAAACACCCAGTTTTGGTTGTGGCATAAAATCCCCATCAATTATTCCATTTGATGATAAAAAGGTAAAAGAAGTACCAGATGTTTGAAAAACTGTGAATACAATTCAAGAGTTCTGTCACCTTTTACAAGAAAAAAAAAAAGAAAAAGGAAAGAAATAAAAGGTAGTGGCATTTTATTTGAAGAATTCCATTTATTTGTATGAGATAACACTTAAAATCACACAAATGAATGGCTTGCTTTTTCGCTTTATCATTATGAGCCAGAGAAGGTAGTTTTTATAATTTGATTTCTTATGGCGCTGGAAGGAAATTTCTGTGGTTTGACAATTGATGGAGCTTGATTTGAACGAGTCCAATGGAGCTGGATTTGAAAGAGTCCAGTACAGGAGTTTGAGTGCCAGCACGTTTCCAAAACCAAAAGCATCAAAAATTATAGTTTTGGCCTTTTGGGAACGTGACCCATTCTTAAATGGAGCCTTGTACTTTGAACCAATGAAGTTAGGAATGCATGAACAGTAAGAGTTATGGTTTGTGAGTTTGGTAAGAATGAATGGAGATATCATTTTGTATAAAAAGGGTTTCAAACCCCAAAAAGATTTTACAATTTCTGTTCCAACTTGTACAGGATGAATGAACAGGGAAAAAGAAAAAAAAAGTGTATAAATGATTTCAAAAAGGGAAAAAAAAGATAAAGAATTTCTGTATCATCTTCTCTATACACAGAAAAGAATAAATCAACTAGGAGCTAGCTACCTCTACTGAAGCCCATGAGGCAATGATTGTGCTTTAGAAAGGGGATGTGTTCTTTGCAAAACTTCCTCCCCTGCTACCACTGGTAAGCCTGTAATCGGTCTTAATTCTCCGCTAAAATTAGTAGTCGGTGTGGACACCTTACGATTCATTAAACCAGTGCTTCTTGAATGGAGAAAGCTTCTTGGAGACAAGTTCACTTGCTCCAAAGCCCGGAACTGAAGTTCTGAAGGGTAGTCCCTTACACAGCCAATCCGCGGTCCAGCTCCCGTTGTCCATTTGCAAGACAACTGCTTCCCCAGTTGATATGACGCGATTCCTTTCTTAGAATTAATCCTTTCAATGATCGCTTCATCGGGAACATTTTGTTCATCTTCCCCTTGTTCTTCATCAAACAAGTTGTCATTCGGCTCCAAGGAATGCTGTTCTGTACCTAATCCTTCTTCTGCCGATTCATAACCATCTTCCACCGGAGAAGATGTATTACTGACGCGTGATCCAACCATATGATTTTCACTTTCCATTTTCTCAACCAATTCACTCTTTTCTGGCACTTCAAGATTGGACAATATTCTACTAAAGTTGCTGAGTCGCCTTGACCTCTGCTTTTCTACTACTGAAGAAGTCTCTTCTTCAACAGAATCGGTATTTTCAGGAGTCATTTCTTGAACATTGATTTGCTCAGTTTCTAAATCATTCACTGCTTGACTCAAATCCTCATCTGATGAGTTGTTTCTAAGGTGTTTGCTGCTTCTTTGTTTGTAAAGAGCATTGTCTTCCTCGTCCGTAGGACTTGTCTGCAATATCAGGGAAATAAAAGGCTCAGCAAATGACCTGCTAGTTCTTATCACCACAATAAAAATTTATATCATATGAAAAGAATAAATGCGCTTTAAATTATTTACCTTCACATCTGTGAGATCAACATTGTTTTCTCTGAGGAATGAAAGGAAGTCCTGAAAGTTTTCTTCTGTAGGCCGATAATGACCACTGTGAGGCCAAACTGCCTGTCAAAAATAGAAAGTAGCCACTGTTAACAGATATGTTGTATATCAGAAGACCATTTAGGAACTTTGGCCTAAATGCAATGAATTATTGCGTTATGGTAGTTATACCTTAAGAACTCCACCTTCAACCACTAATCTACCAGCAGCAGTTGCGACTCCACCAGCCAAGAAGCTAGAATGCTGAAACTTGCCTTTCAGCTTCTTGCCAATATACAAGTTCATAGAGGTGCTGAGAACAAAAATCCACTTAGCATCTTCTGTGGTGTGGAGAAGCTCCCTTGACTCCTTATAGAGAAGTTTCCCATCCTCTATAACAACTTCATAGGCCTTTCTTTCCATCTGCAATGGTAAATGTTTATCAGTAAAAGCACTCACGTTATAAAATAAAGGGCTGGGTACGAAAGTGTTAGTGAGAAAGCTCACCGGACCAAGATACTTGATGCACTGTTGTTGAAGTTTTGATCGAGGGCATTTTTCAAGATTCACTTCCTTGCCTTCTCCTATATCTAACCTGCAGTTGCAAAGCCAGTATACACAAAGTTCAACTTTGAATCCAAGGTGTCTAGAATCAAAATTTTAATTACTAAAGTAACATGGATAAGAAAATCTTACCAGTAAAAAAAGGGTTCTCTGCTTTTGGAATGAAGCCATTTAAGGTAATAGAAATGAAGATTATGCCCATATCGATGCCGTGGGTCAATCTGTTTTAAACAAGATGCAATAAAGATTCAGAATCAGAGTGATCGGAGAGCAATAATTAACCAATATAGTTTCCATAGAAATCCTGCATTTGACTTACCGCTTCAAGCCAGTGTTGTAAAGCAAGTTTTTGTGCCTTATCGTTCTTTGATAAGCCTTTTCCAACCTTTGCAGCTCTTGTTCTTGCTCTTGACCATCGAGAAATGGCAGACTCGTGTTTCTCAATGTCAAAGAATGAAATAGAACTCCGCTTGAGTTCAGCAAAATCTAAGAGTTTCCACCTGAGATTATAAAAACTAATTTTGTTAGAACAAAGGTTATGCATCCTTAAACTTTTTTTTGTAAAATGAGGACCAGGATTAGCACTCATCAATAGATACATACCAGCTCTGCTCAACAAGAACTGCACAATCTGCGAGCTTTCTCCTGGTTCGGAAGCTCTTGTACACTTTCTGCAATTTTACAGCAGCCTGGTGTTTGGGGCTGGTGGGATCAAAAATTGCCAACTTTCGTATCGTCTCCAAACTATCATCTGAGATTACGGACTGGTTATCCATCTCTTTGCTGTTTATGCTAACCAACTTTGTGGAGGCATCTTTTTCTTTGTCTAGTGGAGAAGCTCTAATAGACACCATTCTTTCCAATTCTCCTCCTTTAAAACTAACAGATCTTTCTACTACCATCTTCCCAGAACCTAAAGACTTCAATATTGTAGGCTCAAAATCTTGACTGCCAAAACTAACTGATCGTACCGGAGTTTTGGCTTCATTGTCTCCAAAGCTGATGGATTTTACAATAACAGATTCTAAGCCAGTATCCACATCGCCGTACTCAGAAAATGGGCAGGACAAGGATATTCCCATTCAAGAAGGGAAGGGTTTCCAGCAATCTACACTTTCTGGATTCCTGTTCAAACAAAACCAATTCACAGAAGTTAATTTTAAATGATAAAATGTAATTTGTCAATATTTCCAAAATCTGACAGTATTGATTTGCATGTTCTTATAACCAAATGCAGAAATCTCAGAACACTCATGTTTTCTCAGAACACCAATACCATATCACAAGAAACAGGAGATCATTTAACTATGAAGATGAATTTATCATAGCAGAGAACAACTCCATGGATCTGCAAAACCCATTTTGCAAACTAAAAAAAATTTCTTTAATCAAACCCAAAACTCCAAATAAACAAAGTCGCATACTTTTATTCAACCTAGTAGAACATAGTGAAGAAACCCCAGAACAACAAATGTCCATAAAAATAACATCTTTCTGCATCAACTTGAAAAAAAAAAAGATCAACAAAACCATTTCAAAAAATACAAAGTCCCAAAAATGACATTACCAATTTACCATGATAATAACTGTAACCAAGAATGGCCAAGAACACAACTTTTTGCAGAAAAACAAAGTCATCAAGAATGCAAAAGGACCAAACATTTACCATTATAGCACACAGGGTTACAGAAACAGAAAAGAAACTAAAAACAGAAAAAACAACCAAACCCCAAGAGTATATGAAGGAAGCATTACCTTGAATTGTGGATTAATAACCCAATTATAGGTACGAAAATCCGGGTTAAAGGGGGTCAGCTTATTTGATCTTTGATGATTTTTCGAGCTTGTACTTGAGAGAGAGAGAGAGAGCGAGATTTGAGGTTATCAAAGATTAAAACAAGAAATACAGAGAGAATAATAGGATGCTTCACTAAAGGAAGGTTATATATAGGCAGCAGACATGGGAAGTGAGAGTTTTAAAGACATTGAGAGAGAGAGAGCGAGATTTGAGGTTATCAAAGATTAAAACAAGAAATACAGAGAGAATAATAGGATGCTTCACTAAAGGAAGGTTATATATAGCAGCAGACATGGGAAGTGGAGTTTTTAAGGCGTGGAGAGAAAGAGAGAGAGAGAGGGAGGGAGGGAGGGTGGCAATCAGTCAGTCAGTCTTTTGTTCCAGCCACGTGGAGTAGACTCTGCTTATGTTAGAATCCAGGAGGTTTCGTTTAATCCCAAAAAATAAAATTATTAAGGTTTTTTTTTCTTGTCTCCAAACCAAAAAATAAAAAAGATTAATCCCACAGAAAAAAATTATTGATTACCATCAAAATAAATTTAATCTCATATTAAGGTTTTTTTCTTACTTAGAGTCCATTAATTTATAGCGTTTTAAACTGAGTTACCACGTAAAAATATTAAAATATTAAATTTAAAACAAAATTAACTGTGTAAACAAACAAATAATTAAATAAAAAGATAATTAACTTTTTTTCAGAAGGGGTGTGAACGGGTTTTCTTGTGTTGCAAGGTTTAAGTAATTTGGAAATTACCTATTTCAATTATTATTTATGTTGTTGACCGTGAGAGTTTTAGAGACGGATGTGGTTTTATTTTTTGTGTTTGCGTTGAACTTTATGAATAAATTACAAGAACTTATAAAGTCACTTCTTATTTCTATGTCTAAAATATTTTAAATTTGACGTGTTTTTTATTCGTTGAATATATAAATAATATATACTTGGTTGACATAAGATGTCACTCGTAAATGATATATATATATATATATATATATATATATATATATATATATATATATATATATATAAGTTAACTTTACTCGATTTCTAGGAGATTACATTTATATAATTGAAATATATAGTCTATCTAGCAATAAAAACAGAAGAAAATATATTATTTCATTATTATATTACTATAATTAAAAATGCTAAGTGTATTGCTGAAATTTAGTAATTATGAAGCTCTCAAGATAGGCACATAAAGTTTAACGAGAATATACAATTAATTAGGCTACCGAAAAATACCAAAAGAAAAATGAAAAAAAAAACATGAAAAGGATTTAAAGCATCCGATCATTTACTTCCTTGCACATTTTCTTGGAAATGTAGGTGACGTAAAGTTTGATGTCTTGATGCTAAAATGTGTTGAGCAAAAATGTCTAGGTAATTTCTATTTTCATCCTTTTTCTCAAGCAAAACTTGGATCAAAATTAATAACATATTAGATAAATTTTGAATAAATTAGTGACTAAATTGACTCAATTATTAATTGAAACAAAAAACCGATAGATGGTAAAAAAAAATAAAAATTGCATATATATATAACTTGAATCATGATTTCAATTATATTTTTACCTACTTCTCAACCCTTTGAGAATTCACTAGAGTTATTAAATTCATTTTCTTATAGGGCTTGAATTCGAATCAAAAAGGTTAATTTAAGTTGAATTTAAACTTTTTTTATAAAAAAATGCATCAAAATAACATTGTTTTGACACAAAATATTAACGAGTTTCTTTATTGGTTTCAATGAATTGATTGAATTACAAGTCAATCGAGGTTTTTAACCAAGTCGAACCAAGATAATTTCTCATTTATATTTTATTTAATTCATCTCTTCTCACGTTATGAATCGATAAAACAGATTCTAAGTCAACCCAATACTTCGAATACGATTTTATAACTATGGTATTTACAAGTCATTCTCACGCAAAACAAATATAGTTTCTTTTCATAACAAAAAAGTGAGAGATTGGACTTGTTCTTGCTATATACATCCCCAGCTCACACGTCATTGAACAATGTTGAAGTCATCACTCACGTTATTTGCTTAACTTGCAAGCTTCTCTCTTTAACCCTGTCGACGACCTTTAACTATTATTGTTTATCCACCTGGAACCATAACGAAACTACTAATCAATCCCTCTTGAAGGTAATTACTAATTAATTAAATAAGATTGAATATTAATTAGGGTGGATTTGGTAGATTGACGTGTTTGCACACGTGGATTTTTTTGGATGGATATGAATTATGGAGTTTTTGTTTATTCAAATTACTAATATTATTTTTTTCTTTCTATTTTTGTAGAAAGTGGAAGCTCAAAAATCATGAGTGAAACTTCCATGCATTCTTCTTCAATGACCCACTAGTTGACTGTTGAATATCCCACGAAGAGGGATTTTTTATTGGCTAATAACAACAAAAAGTCCCTGTGAGGTCTAAACCTTGTCTTTAGTTTAATAATCTTTAAATTAAGAAATAATTAAAAGTATTAGAGCTTTTTGGTGGTGGGCGCTTAAAATACAAGAATATATTGTCTGTCCTGAGATTACTTTATGTCTTCGAGTGATGTGTTCGATTTTAGGAGGATTGTGCATGTATTTTGAATCCCATCAAATCATGGATACTCCAAGACTTTTTCATTCAATTCAATTTCCAAATTATTTGCATTTTGGAATTTTAGGAGGGTATCTCTAATTTCTAACTTGTAAGTGTTGGTTTCAAAGCAATGATAAGTTATAGCTAGTGTTTTGTTACCGGTATAAAATAAAAATAAATAAAAATAGTGAAAACAAAAACATGTTTAGCTAAAAAAAATAGAGATGAAGATATAAAATAATAATTTTAAAATAAATTTTTATATTTTCAAAACTGAAAATGTAGTGATTTATTTTTATTATTTTTGTTTTTTTTCCGAGAAAATAATCAAGCCTCCAAATTTCTACCACCACTTTTCTTTATTTATTTATTTATTTATTTTAGTTCAAGATGACACATTTAGCACTAACTAATGACCTTTTCTTTTCTAATTCTGGTTAGAGTGGCAGAACCTTCTTTATAGTCAGAAAGAGTCTGGCACCCCATAAAAACTGGAGTTGTCTCTTAAGAAGTGGTACAATTAAATGGTGCTTAATTATGCCTAATTACGTGATCAATGATCCCACATGGATTAACTAATATATATACACAGAGTTATGGCAATGATGCTTCAATGTTGATTTTTCTGCAATGAAATTAGAGTGAACAAGGTTGAATTGATCTAAGTTGGGTGGGATTTTTTATAAAATAAATAAATAAATAAAAATTAATTTGCTATAACTTACTCAACTTGATAGGTTAATGTTATTGACCCGTTGAAACCAATTCGATTTATAAAAAAAATAGAAAAAAAAATCTTGAAACCAGACCATTTTAATTTACGGCCAACCCTTTACAATTCAATCTTTTACACATGATTCTAAGCTTAGATTTGGATTAACATTTATTTAACAACGCAAATCACATCACGCGTAGCTAAAAAAGAAAAAAAAATCAATCATACCAAGGAGAGAGTATATATATATAAACTATATTTATGTGTCGGAAAGTAACGTACAGCAAGAACATGAAATTAAATATTAATTAAACATGTTTACAACAATATCAAGGAAATTTTTTGGATTTGGGTGTGGACAGCTGTTTTCATACATCAAAGATTCTTCATGCAATTGTGATAGCTCAACCATGCATGTAGAAGAGAAGGAAGGAGGGAGATTGCTTGATCTTCCATGGATGCATTTAATTGTTTCCAATTTCCATGAGCGATGAAGCATTGTATAATTTAGGGCACAGAGCATATTCATCCCCCAATTATCATCTGATTATGAACTAGCTTTTCAAATAAAATATTTTAATTTTTCATCTATATTTAAATAATATAAATTAAAAAATCATATATATAAACAAAACATCCACTCACATTTAACACTCTGCCACGTACTACGGGAAACTAATGTCTCTTGATCAGCTTGATTCGGGAAGAAACGGAGCGAATTAAAAAGGAAATTAATTTAGAATATTCTATACACTGATCCGTTAATAACTTTAAGCTTTAATTAATTAACTCCAAGTATACTATCAAATTCACATGCCTTCACCAATATAAAATTAAGTCTGACCACAACCGTTATGCCACGTTGTCAAATTTAATTTAATATCAGGTAATTAAAGATCCTGGATTCAAGATTTAATTCAATATATGACCTGTAAAATAAGCACATCGTTTGCAGTGAAGATCTATGTAAATTACTTGCAGTGTTGTGTTTTGTTAGTGCTTTTGGGCATAAAAAATAAATATAAAGGGAAAATAAATGTATTTGATTAAAAGAAATAAAAATAGAAACATAAAATAAAAAATACATTTAAAACGGTTTTGGAGAGTGAATTTTTCTTTTTTTACCTTTGATTTTAAAAAAGTAACTAAACTACACCTAAAAACAATTTTTCTATTTTATTTTATAGAAAATTAATTAGCCACAAACATTTAGTGAGTGTCTAAGAAATGCACAGCGTGTTGTTTTTTAAAAATATTTTTTAATTTAAAATATATTAAAATAATATTTTTTAATATTTAAACATCAAATTTATATATTTAAAAATATTAATTTTATTTTTTAAAAAAATAATTTGAAAAACTGCCTTAATCAATCATGTAATCATAATGATGATAAAAAAAAAAAAAAACGGGACAAAGCATTGTCACTTACAACTGGCATTTCAGATCTCTGTACCTATAAATTCAACAATATTGAGATGGGTACTTTGTACCGTACAAGCTGGTTGGGCCTCTTTGAAACTCTATGTGTCAAGTGGATATTTGACCACGTGGTGCTGCTTGGTATGAGCGATGCATGCCTCACACTTAGACAGACATATCCCATGACAGCCGGTGTAGAAAATTAAGTGGAATAATTAGTTTAAAGAATTTCATGTGGTAATTAACGGTGGTGCCTGCTGACAAGGG
>Ga0307517_10013729_pt1 | contig 10971 bp, 16 predicted proteins | sample 23_EM_MG_FD_194515 | JGI IMG/M metagenome (GOLD analysis project Ga0307517, IMG submission 194515) | Populus trichocarpa ectomycorrhiza microbial communities from riparian zone in the Pacific Northwest, United States - 23_EM | ecosystem: Host-associated > Plants > Roots > Unclassified | place... | reverse complement strand
GTATGGCAAACGGTTAATGATAAAGTAATCATACATTGGCCATGTCTTTCTTGGCAGAATCTTCTCAGTTAGGCCGCTGCAAACTGCTGTAAGAAGACTGATATCCAGCATATTATAACACGTCTCTTGCTATCCACCACTGTATATTTATTGTGGTATGAACGCAATATAAGAGTTTTCAGCCACTAGTTCCAAGCTGCTCCAACAATTGCAGAGGAAGTTTACCAACTGGTTCGAACATACTTAGCAGCCATGGAGTTTAACAGCAGTATCCCAGCACATATATGTGACATATGGGGCCTTCAGAATATTCAATTTCCTCCTCCAACTCAGCCGCAAGTGGTACAACAGACCGATTGATGAAGATGCATTCAACACTAATAAGAGGAAAAAATAACCATTGTTCATGTAACTCTTTGTATCCATGAGGGAAGAATTAATTACATGGCCACTGTTCACATAGTGTCCATGTATTAAGTCTTTTCTTCTTTTCTTTGTTATTTCAGTACTGTAAGGCCGCCATCGGTTCTCTATTTTTTCTTTATTTTATTTTCTCTTGGGGTATACCCCTCGTAATTATGTACTGAACAATTTCATATTTACATACATCTTACATTATTCCAAAAAAGTTTAGGGTTTAGGATTTAGGGTTTGGGGTTTGGGGTTTATGGTTTATGGTTTTAGGGGTTTAGGGTTTAGGCTGCAATAGGCGATAGGAGGTTCTTAGCTTGCCGGCTTGAGATTTACTCTGACAACCTTTGTTTCCATCTTTTCAACCTTGCCATACGTTCCCATCAACCATCTTCAACCTTCCACCAAGCAATTTTCTTCCCAAAAGATCTTTACACCCATCATCACCATCCCTCACATCCACTTACTACTCTTTTTTCAGCCGCCGTTCACCACACCTACTTTCTTTGAATCTTGATCCTGTCTGCCCTCTTACAACATCCCACCTAAACACCACCATGTTGCCTGCCAAGAACAAAACCATCCCCAAGGTTGCTGACCCAACTTCATGGCCTAATAGAGTTAGGATTTCTGACTCCAGCACTCGCTTCACCCTTGAAAATCTTCCTTGTCAACCTGTAGGGCACCGTCTAAAGGTGTCGGAAGCAATGCTGATGGAGAATGCTGACTAGTGGACTCGATGCATGGTTGGTTTCTTTCCAGGATACAAAATGCCATACCATCTCGGGTGGGGAAACAGTGTGGTCTAGAGAATGTCACAGCCATTGCCAATGGCTTTATGATTTTTAGGTTAAACACTGAGGAAAATATGCATGCAGTGCTAGAAAAAGGACCATGGATGTTCGGAGGTAAGAACATCATCCTGCAACAATGGCATCCCCGATTCCAGTTTGACAAGAATAAAATCTCCACACTTCCAGTTTGGATCCGCCTACATGGCCTACCTTTTCCTCTATGGTCTAAACAGGGTTTGAACCTGACTGCCAGCATGATTGGTAGACCTTTGTCTTGTGATGAGCAAACCTATAACTGCACACGGTTGGAGTATGCAAGGGTGTGTGTGGAGATTGATGCTACCCTTTCCTATGTTCATGAATTTGAAATAGACAGTCCCCTATCAGCTGACCCAATCACAGTGACAGTGGACTATGAATGGAAGCCCTCTCGTTGTGACAAATGCAAAGTCTTTGGCCATTCTTGCCTTTCCATTGTAGCACCCCAATCCTAGCCGGCTAAAATGGACAAAGGAAAAGGCATAACAAATGTTCAACTTACATCCCTCCCAAATACTTTATCACCAACAACCACCAACCCACCCTTAGCTGTCCCAAAAGATCCATCATCCAGCAAGGCCCATCCTCCCACCATACAATGCATCCACACATATATGGCCAATACCACATCCAATGATCCATTATCAAGCACTGTTGCCCCATCCTCCAGCAATGCATCCTCTCCCACGACCCTATGTCCTAAACCACTTTTGGACCCCCAACCAGCCTTAAATACCATTCCTACCTCACCAACAACTGTTGCTCAACCTGATTAGCCTGACCTTCATGTATTAATCAGCAACAATTCTTGTCATGAGTCAGGTAATGCTCTCCCAACCAACATCCATACTTATCAGCATCCTATTGCCATGGACACTGCACAGTGTCAGGAGAGTAAAATGGATTCCTTGGGCACACATAATGAACATTCACATACAACTACTGAAGCTACAGCTGAGACATCTTCCACTTTTATTGCCACCCATGATGCATCCCCCACTTCTTTTTCAAAAACAGTTCGGAAAAAAAAGGGGGTAGGAAGCAAAAGGAGGTCAGAGGCCTTTAATTTTGTTTGATGTTTCTTACCATTATTTGAATTAATGTTTAATATAGGTAGCTGGAACACATGGGGTCTTAATAGTCTTAAAAAATAAAAAATTGTCCATCACTGGACGCAAAAAAATAATCTTGACATTTTTGGTTTACTTGAAACCAAGCTCGAAGTGTCCAATTTAGCTGCTGCAGAAGCTAACCTGGCCCCTTCATGCTGGCATTATATTTCCAACATTCATCATACCTCTCATTGTGTATCTTAGTCGGCTCGAATTCACACAAGCTTAACCTCACCTATGCAGACTCCTCCCCCCAATGGCTTTCTTGTAAGGTCACTACCCCATCTTGCACTCACCCTCTCAAAATCACCTTCATCTATAGCCACAACACCCCATCCGAAAGAACACTTCTCTGGAATCATCTCTGCCAGGAAAGCACCCAAAACATTGGTATCCCATGGATTGTTATGGGGGATTTTAATGCCATATTGACTGTTGATGATAGAATAGGCGGGGACACAAACTGGTATCGCCATCAAGATGACTTCTACAACTGCATCCGTCAGTCTGAACTCATCCAACTTCCATACACAGGTCTCAGGTTTACTTGGCACAATGGACAACATGGTGATCATACTATACAAAAAAAACTGGATTGGATATTTGGGAATCAGTGCTTGTTCTCCACCTGGCTGACAGCTCATTCTGTTTTTCAACCGCGCCACATCTCTGATCATAGTGCCATGATACTTCATCTTCAGACCGTCAGCTACACAAGACAGGTTCCTTTCAAATTTTTGAATTTATAGGCTGACCGTGATGATTTTCTAGCCACTGTTAGTTCCTCCTGACACGCTAAAATCAATGGTAATCCAATGTATCAACTTACCACCAAGCTCCGCCTCCTAAAACATGAGCTCAAGAAACTTCATCAGTAGCACACGTCCCACATTACAAGTAGAGTTTCACAAGCTAAAGATGCATTGTATACTGCTCAGACCGTCCTTGATGCCAGCCCAACCTCACCCGCAGCCAGAATTAATGAAAGATGCCTTGCTCATCAATACATGCAATTATGTAAAGATGAGGAATCTTTCTTTCAACAAAGGTCTAGGATACAGTGGCTTCAACTAGGTGACAGGAATACCAAGTTCTCCCACAAATATTTGCTACATCGGCAGGTCAAGAACAGAATCCATCATCTAATGGATGATTCTGGTACTATAATCCACGACCAACAGAAGATGGGTTAGATGGTAGTATCTTTTTTTGAGCAACTTCTATCAACACCGCAGCCTCCACTCACAGATGACATTGCACCGATATATCCCAACACTATTTCTGCTGCATCCACAACAACAATGCTCATACCTCTTACTAATGATGAAATCAAGGCTGCACTATTCTCAATCCCTGACAACAAAGCCCTAGGACCGGATAGTTATAATACTTTCTTCTTCAAGAAATGCTGGTCTATTATTGGAGTCGACTTCATTGCTGCCACCAGGTATTTTTTCACCAATAATTCCCTGCCTCGCTGTGTCAATGCTACTAGAGTAGCTCTTGTGCCTAAGGTTGAAAATCCATCTTGCATGAATGATTTTCGTCCAATCTCTTGCTACAATGTTCTACACAAATGCATATCCAAGATTATTGTTTCCAGGTTAAAGAATGCTTTAGATGAGATCATTGGCCCTTCACAATCAGCTTTCCTGCCGTGCCGAAATATATCAGATGCTATCCTACTCACACAGAAACTGATGCATAATTCCCATCTCAGCAATGGCCCACCCAACTGTGCCATAAAGATTGACTGAAGGAAAGCTTTTGACACAGTGAGCTGGGAATTTATTCTGGCCGGATTAGAAGCAATTACAATCCCATAATGCGTGATCACATGGATCAAAATATGCATTTCTACAGCTCATTACACCATTAATATGAATGGTGAACTACACAACTTCTTCAAATCAATAAGAGGACTTCGACAGGGAGACCCTTTCTCACCATACCTATTTGTTTTAGCCATGGAAGGATTGGGAGGCATACTGCATAATGCCACGTAGAACGCAAGTTTCAAATATCACTAGCATTGCAAACCCAACTCTATCACTCATTTATGCTTTGTAGATGATCTAATGTTGTTCTGCAATGCCGATACAACCTCAGTTGGGATACTTAAATCCTGTTTGGACAAGTTTTCACAGCTATCAAGACTTACCATCAACCAAGCAAAGAGCTTCTTATACCTTTCAGGAGTTAACAGGGAGCTTCAACATGACATTCAGCAGCAACTAGGATTCCAACAGGACATCCTTCCAGCTGAAGCCATCTGATCTTGGTGATGTTAACTCGATAACTCCTCCACTGTCCACAAACGACCATGTTAGGACATTGCCACTAGAATTGCCTGTGTGCACTACTAGTAAGCAAATGTCTTTTCCATCTTCTTCTGAAACCAGTTCTTCATCTCGGGTACCTACCACAGATTTACCTAAGATGACACCATCTCAAGCACGTCCTCCAGAATCTCTATCTGTTGCACAATCTGTTGGATGTGATGACACTGGATTTACACTTGTTATCAGGAGGAAAAAGAAGAAGGATATCCCCGAGATGAAAACTCGAGCAGCTACTCATCGTGTGTCACCATCTATTTTACCTTCTAGTTGAGCGGTGATCTTACCCGAGTTTTGATTATTTCTATATCAACCGCCTGAACGGTTTATGCTGCTTTGCATGTTTTCTTTCGATGTAAAGGTTTGTTTCCTTTTTGTTGACCTTCCAGGTCCTTTGTAATACTTGGGGTATACCTCTCGTATCATGTACTTTTTTGGATCTATACAACTTAACTTTTATTCCAAAAAAAAGTTTAGGGTTTAGGGTTTAGGGAGACGAGAGCAGCCACCCCTGGCGACTTTGAAGACGACACCTTGTTGGCTTTGTTCTAGTCGCCGGTGACCACGTTTTCCTTCTCCTACAGGTAATTCTCATTCCCATCATCCTCCCCTACATTGTTACCGACCAGCTTTTTTGTTACAATCCCTGCAACCACTTTTTCACCATTCTCTTGCACCACCTCACCCCTACCACAATGACTTCTCATAACCCCAAAACCAAACCTGCCACCACCACCAAATCAACTTCATGGGCAAATCGAGTTAGAGTCTCTGACTCTAGTACACGATTCACCTTGGAGCCTCTCTCCCGTCAACCAATAGGTCTTAGTCTTAAGATCACTGAAGAAATGCTTTTGGAAAATTCTGCACAATGAAATCGTTGCATGATTGGCTTTTTCCTAGGGTTTCGTATGCCTTTCCATGTAGTAAACTCAATTGCATCCAGGGCATGACGCTCCTATGGTTTAGAGAATGTTATGACAACTTCTAATGGATTCATTTTATTTCATTTCACCACAGAGGATGAGATGCATACAGTTTTAGAGAAAGGGCCATGGATATTTGGAGGGAAGAATATCATCCTATAGCAATGGCACCCAAGATTCCAGTTTGATAAGAACAAAATTTCCACACTCCAAGTATGGATCCGTTTGCATGGCTTACCATTCCCCTTGTGGTCTAAGCAAGGACTCAGCTTGGCAGCAAATATGGTTGGGCGTCCACTCTCGTGTGATGAGCTCACGTATGGCTGCACTCGGTTGGAGTATGCAAGATTATGTGTTGAAGTGGATGCTGTATTGCTTTTTGTCCACAGTTTTGACATAAACAGTCCTCTCTCCACTACACCAATTACTGTCACTGTTGAGTATGAATGGAAGCCTCCACGGTGTGAAAAATGCAAGGTCTTCAGCCATTCATGTGTAGTCCTAGTAACAGACACAGTTAAAGCTACTGCTGATCCAACCACTACTGCCCCCCAGACAGAGCCATCACAACACCTCCCCGTAGCAGTATACACTGTCCCTTCCACTAAAGATGCACTACATCTAGAACCAGCAAATACACTAATTAACCATGAAATTGCCTCCACTAAACCATCCACTAGCACCAAAACTGCCCAACAGCTAGAGCTTACTCTACTAAAAACCATTACGCCCCCTAACCCTTCAACCAGTGCAAAAACTGCACCCACACTAATACAACCTGTTGAACAAGCTCACCTTACCTCTCACCCTACACCCAAACCTCACTTCTTCGTTCCTCTCTTAGAGCCAGCAATTCCCACAAATATAGAGGACTGTGACTCCAGCCAGGACTCAGGTAATGAACTACTTGGCCTTCAAAATCATCATTTTAATGGTCTGCATGCTACTCTTTGTCTTGAAAGTAAGATGGACTCTATCCGCACTTCAAGTGCAACCTCATTAGCTGCTCATGAGGTTTCAGCTAAGGCTTCTTCATCCTCTGTCCACCCAACTAACAACCATATTCATTCCCCACCACCCACTCAGACTACTGTCAAGAAAAAGAAAGGGCTTAGGAAAAAGAAGAAGGCCCGTGACCTTTAGCTTTTCTTTATCATTGTTCACTATCTCTCAAATAAATGTTCATTATTGGTAGTTGGAACATATGGGATCTCAATGGGGTCCAAAAACAAAAAGTCGTCCATGCTTGGGCACAAAAAAACAGTCTTGATATATTTGGCATTCTCGAAACCAAAGTAAATGCTGCTAATCTAGCAGTTGTTCAAACCAATCTTGCACCCTTTCATTGGAATTACTACTCAAATACAACCTCCAACACAACTTGTCGAATTCTTGTTGGTTGGAATACCTACAAACTCAACCTTACTTGCCTCCACAGAGCACCCCAATGGTTAACCTGTGAAGCCACCCATATTAGCCTTCCTCATCCCATCAAAATCACTTTCATATATGGCCATAACACACTTGCTGAAAGACACGACCTCTGGAATTACATAACACAGGAGAGTTCCCTAAATTGTTGCATTCCATGGATTATTATGGGCGACTTCAATGCCATAATGCAAACTGGAGATAGAACTGGAGGGGACACTCACTGGCCAAGGCACCAAGATGATTTTGCTACATGTATCAGTCAATCCGAACTCATGCAAGCTCTATACACATGTATTAAATACACATGGCACAATGGTCAACATGGGTGCAATACCATTCAAAAAAAGTTAGATTGGGTATTTGGCAATTCTAGTATGTTCAATTCTTGGCCGACCACACATGCAACATTTGAGCCTCGCAATATTTCTGATCACAATGCAATGATCATTTGTCTTCACAGCCTCAACTAGCATCAACACTCTCCTTTCAAATTCTTGAACATATGGGCTGAATGAAGTGATTTTCTTGCTATTGTTGCCTCCTCTTGGCAAGTTCCTGTTACTGGGAATCCTATGTTCCAATTCACTACTAAGTTGCGCCGTCTGAAGAATGTTTTGAGGAAGCTTCACCTGCATCACACAAGCAGCATCACACATAGAGTAGCCAAAGCCAAAACAGATTGGGAAGCAGCACAATTTCATCTTGATGAAAATCCAACATCCTATAGTGCACAATCTATTGAACGAACATTGGCTGCTCAATATATGTAGCTTTGTAAAGATTAGGAATCCTATTTCAAGCAAAAATTAAGGGTACAATGGCTCCAACTTGGAGATAAAAATACCTCATTCTTTCACAAATCTCTGCTTCACCGCCATATAAGGAACAAAATACATAGCTTGCAGGATGAAAATGGGACCTTGGTTCACGATCCACATGACATAGGGAAGATGGCATTAACATATTTTGAGAAGCTTCTTATAGCCACTCATCCCATATTGAATGCAGCGGTCAAAGACATCTTTCCTAACACCATCACAGAAGCATCCAAAGCTATAGCTCTTACACCCATCACCGATGATGATATAAAGGCGGCACTATTCTCCATCTCAGATTCTAAAGCTCCAGGGCCAGACGGTTATAATGCACTCTTCTATAAAACAAGTTGGGACATCATCACGGTTAATTTTCTTGCTGCTATCAGGTTTTTTTTCTCTCTAATAACTCTCTCTCTCACTGTGTTAATGCCATGAGAGTAGCCCTTGTGCCAAAAAAATAACATCCGACTAGTTTGAATGATTATAGACCCATCTCTTGCTGCAATGTTATCTACAAATGCATCTCCAAGCTGCTTGTTATTAGACTCAAGACAACTTTAGTGGATGTGATCGGCCCTTCACAGTCTGCTTTCCTTCCTGGCCGCAATATCTCTGATGCTATTCTCCTTGCACAAGAGCTACTGCATAATTATCATCACAACAAGGGGCTAGCCTGATGTGCTCTAAAAGTAGATTTGAAGAAGGCTTTTGACACGGTTAGCTTGGATTTCATCATTGAAGGACTACATACTATTGGTCTTCCAAAAGACATGATATGCTGGATAACAACATGCATTACCACAATCCACTATACAATCAACATCAATGGCGAGATGCACGACTTCTTCCAAGCCACAAGAGGCATTCGACAGGGTGATCTACTATCACCTTACCTCTTTGTTTTGGCGATGAAAGGCTTGAGAGGCATCATCAATCAATCAGTCCAAAGCAGTGCATTCAAATACCATTGGCGGTGCAAGCCAACCAAACTAACTCATATTTGTTTTGCAGATGATTTAATACTTTTCTATCATGCTGATCCCGGCTCCATCATGGTACTAAAGTCCAGTTTAGACAAGTTCTCCACTCTCAGGCCTCTCCATTAATCTTGCAAAAAGTTCCCTCTACTTGTCAGGTATTACTAGCGGCTTGCACAACGCAATAATAGAGCAGCTAGGCATACAGGAAACAATTATTCCTGTGAGGTATCTTGGCGTCCCTCTCTTATCTTCACGGCTCACTCACAAAAATTATCTCCCATTACTGGAGAGGATTATAGCAAGAATAAAGTTGTGGACATCCTCATCCCTCACTTATGCTGGTCGGTTATAATTGATAAAGTCGGTTATATTCTCAATCCAAGTGTATTGGTCCTCCATATTCATACTCCCTTGTACAACACTTAAAAAGATAGAAAGCATCTTGGCTGCCTTCTTATGGAAAGGAACATCTCTCACTCACACAGGAGCAAAGGTGGCATGGAATGCCGTTTGTTACCCGCTATATGAAGGAGGATTGGGAATAAAAAAACTAAAAACATGGAATCAGGCAGCAACTCTTAAGCACATCTGACATCTCTTCACGAATAAAGAATCCATATGAACAACATGGATCCATGCAAACCTCTTACATGGCAAATCATTTTGGCAAGTCACAATTCCATCCAATCCATCTTGGTAATGGAGAAAACTCTTGCAGAGCCGAGACTGGTGTAGAGGTTGGTTCATCAACAAAATAGGAAACGACAACTCCACTTCTCTCTGGTTTGATTACTGGCTTCCTGGGGGATTAAGGCTCATCGACAACTATCCTCTACGAACTCTCACTGCTACAGGTTTAAATTGGAATGCAAGGGTATCCGATATCATCAATGTAGGGCAATGGAAATTTCCAATGGACGTACCTACACTGCATGGCTGCTGGGAATCCATTACTTTTCATCCTAAACCCTATTTTGAAGACTATTGTGAATGGAAAGGTCATCCATCAGGGCTTTTCAATATAAAATTAGCATGGGAATTACTTCGTGATAAACGACCAGCAAATAACATGCATCATCTACTATGGTTCAAAGGCCACATCCCATGGCAATCCTTCATCCTCTAGCTTGTAGGTCTCGGTCGGCTGCGAACCATGGATCGTCTTCATTCAGCTGGCATAATTCGGAATACTGCATGTAGCTTCTGTGTAACCCATACCGAAACGCATGAGCATTTGTTCTTCGAATGCCAAACTTCTCAAACAGTATGGCAAACGGTCAATGCAAGAGCAAACATCAACTGGCCATGTACTTCCTGGCAAAATCTGCTACAATGGGCTTCTGCAACTTACAACAAGAAGACAAATGTAAAACATATTATAGCTCGCCTTTTGCTATCAACCACTGTCTACCAACTATGGTATGAATGCAACAACCAAGTCTTCAGCAACCAGTTCCAAACTGCTCCAACAATTGCTGAGACAGTATTTCAACTGGTTCGCATGCACATAACATCTATGGAGTTCAGCAGCATAATCCCAACCAACATCTGTGATGTATGGGGTATCCAGCAACCCAACCAATACATCGTCCCAGCTTGTAGTGTAGATAATTGAAAAAGAAACACACAAAACTGTTCATCGCAAAAATAATTACATCGCTACTGTTCACGTAGCAGCTTTGCTAGCATGAGATGAATTAATTTCATGGCTACTGTTCACGTAGCGGCCATGCATTAGTTCTTTGTTTATTTGTTTTTCTTTGCTTATTATTTGCTGCTTAATGGCCTCTGTTTCTTGAATATCTTGGGGGATGCCCCTTGTATTTCTGTAAGACACTTTTCTTTATTATATATACATCTTAACTTGTCCAAAAAAAAGTTTAGGGTTTAGGGTTTTTAGGGTTTAGGGTTTAGGGTTCAGGGTTTTAGGGTTCAGAGTTTAGGGTTTAGGTTCCCCAAGGGGCGTCGCATGATGGCAAAGGGCCTGAGATCTACATAGCAGGTCTCGAGTTCGAGTCAGGTTTAGGGTTTAGGGTTTAGGGCTTAGGGCTTAGGGCTTAGGGCTTAGGGCTTAGGGCTTTAGGGCTTAGGGTTTAGGGTTTAGGGGTAAGGGGTTAG
>Ga0307517_10013728_pt1 | contig 10971 bp, 9 predicted proteins | sample 23_EM_MG_FD_194515 | JGI IMG/M metagenome (GOLD analysis project Ga0307517, IMG submission 194515) | Populus trichocarpa ectomycorrhiza microbial communities from riparian zone in the Pacific Northwest, United States - 23_EM | ecosystem: Host-associated > Plants > Roots > Unclassified | place... | reverse complement strand
TATACGAATTTTATAATAAATTATAATAAAAAAAAAAAAAAAAAGCTCATGCAAAGAACATATGAGCCCCACTTTAAAGGAAAATAATCTCGTGGACAAATTAAATTGATTTGGGGATGGGTTTATTTATGTGATTTTCACCTGATTTCTTATTGGTTTATGTTAATTAATTTAAAAAATACCTCAATAGAAAAATCTAAATTGCTAGATATAAAATTAATACCAAAATTGTTTGGGATAAAACTGAAACTAAACTTATAATAATTGATGAATTATAATATTTGAGGCCTTGTTTTCCTTTCGATTTAACTCTATATTTTATTTTATTTTATTTATTTATTTGGTTCAATGGCTGAACTATAGATTATGTAATAAGAGGAGTCCTTCATTAATCAAATATAATTCCTCTCGTTCTAATTGGTAGTAGTGGCATATATAGTAATATGCCAAATGACTTTACATTTGAAATCTTTTTAAAAAACAAAACAAAACAAAATAACGAAATCTAGTAAGCCTGTGGTCTTATCTGATTTTGAGAATTGCATTTAATGATATTTGGTCCTCCTTTCACCTCAAAAACTAACCACATTTGAGACCCCTTCATCTAATGGCAAGTATTTTATTTTATTTTATTTTATTTTGTCAAAGTTCAATTTAAAGTTGTGGCCCCTGTTTGACGTTGCATTCTAAATTGGGGTTGGGAAAATTAAAAAACAATTATTTAAAATTAATATTTTTTTCTATTTTTGGATCGTTTTGATGTGCTGATATTAAAAATAATTTTTAAAAAATAAAAAATATTATTTTAATATATTTCTGAGTGAAAAACACTTTTAAAAAAAAATCGTTGTCACTTCCAAACATCCTGTTGTAATGGATTTTGGTGATGGGATTAACAATTTGTTCTTGTAATAATTTTAGTCTATGATTTCCCGAGTGCGGCCTTAAAAAACAAGGGATAAATTAAAAAATTAGCACACAAAATATAATTAAATAGCGAATTAATACATGATATTTTTTTTTTTTGAAATAGCACAATTTAAAGATGTCACGGTTTAGCATACATTTCAATAATATCAAGGTTCAAAAATACAATATTTGACTAAACATTATGGTTGTTAACCACGACATCAATTATTAATTTGTCGCGGGTCGGTTATAAACTTATATATTTATTGATATCATATTTTAGAAGCGCGATAATATTAAAATATATTATTTGATTAAATTTTTTTAAAATGATATTATTTCATAAAAAAATTATGTTTGCTGTTTTCTTAAAAAAAATCCAAAAGCAAGTTGGTGATATAATACAGTCACCAAAAAAAGACAAGAACGACTATATTGCCTCAAAGGGAATATGTTCCTGAGATTTTGACAGACAGTACTTTCATGCTGGAGGATGATAGTAGAGAGTAACCATGTAGCAACCATTTTGGAGTTTGGTGATGGTTCAAAGGCCCAAATTGTGCATGCGGTGGGAATAGATTATCATCACCAAATTTGAGACAGATAAGCAATGAACATTTGGCCATGCAAATGTCATAATAGTTCCAGTTAGGGAATGAAACGAAAAGTATCACAAGTTTTGGACCATTTCTTGATTTCTTCTTTTTTGTCATTTATGCCAGCACTTGCCATTTGTTGACAACTTCAAATTCAAGTTCTCGTCGACAAGGAACCTTCCAAAAACACATGTATAATGTTTTTTGTCCTTTGACTTGCTATCCTTGCCTATATTTACAGTGCCCTGTTCGAATCAATTTACAATTTCTGGATCTCATTTCCACCTTGTATGGGGTCTGAATCAATGGCTTCTTATAAGTCAAGTACTGGTATTTTAATTTTTCTGCTGATTTCTCTCTTGGATAGCTCTTTGATTGTTTCTTGTATCGCTAGTAAATTCTACCAAGAATTTGACATATCCTGGGGAAATGGCCGTGGTAAGATACTCAACAACGGAGACCTTCTTACTCTGTCTCTTGACAAAGCTTCGGGCTCGGGATTTCAATCAAAGAATGAGTATCTCTTTGGCAAGATTGACATGCAACTCAAACTTGTACCTGGCAACTCTGCTGGCACTGTCACTGCCTACTATGTAATTTATAGTTTCTTTTTGAACATGTCTACTTCATAATTCAGCTACGCCAGCAAGCTATGATAAGAATCCTAATACATGTCCTTAATGTTTGTATTTCAGTTGAAATCATCAGGGAATTCATGGGATGAGATAGACTTTGAATTCTTAGGCAACTTAAGTGGAGATCCTTACACGCTACATACTAATGTTTACAGTCAAGGCAAGGGTGACAGAGAGCAACAATTTCGTCTATGGTTTGACCCCACAGCAGACTTTCACACCTATTCCATTCTATGGAATCCCAAACTCATCATGTAGGAATCGTTACTATCCTTCTTGTGGTTTATTCATTTTTAATTTCTATCTCCTTCATAACTTGGTTCTTTGTTATCTTTTTCAGCTTCTCAGTTGACGGGAAACCCATTAGAGAGTTTAAGAATTTGGAGTCAATTGGGGTTCCCTTCCCAAAGAAACAACAAATGAGAATATACTCAAGCCTCTGGAACGCTGATGACTGGGCCACTAGAGGCGGTCTTATCAAGACTGACTGGACTCGAGCTCCTTTCACTGCTTCTTACAGGAACTTCAATGCTGACGCTTGTATTTGGTCTTCTGGCAGAGCAGCTTGCTCTTCAAAGAATTCTTGGCTATGGAAACAATTGGACGCCACAAGTTTCCAAAGGCTCAAGTGGGTGCAAAAGAATTTCATGATTTACAATTATTGCACGGACACAAAGCGATTCCCTCTAGGCTTCCCTCCAGAGTGTAGTGTGAACATGTAAACCCTAATGTAAACCCTAAATTTTAATCACCATATATATATGAATATAGCTTGTAACTCCTAGATTTTAATCACCATATATATATATGAATAAAATTTGGTTGCTTGATGTACATATGTAATATTTGCATGTAATTTTTAGAATGAATGACCTCTGTTTTCTCAAACATAAATTAGTGTAATTTACTTTCATATTAAATATTTAGCGTGTCAGAAAGGAAAAATTAAGCATACGCTGGTAAGCAGCAACAGAAAATTAACTTATTATTGCAGAAAATCTGAATTTCTCCCCTTCATTTATCATTATTGTGTGGCCTTGTGTCTATGATTTTCATCACCGTACCGTTGCGCAGCACAAGCTACCTATCTAGTATATTGCTAGGATCACTGCAGCCGTTGATCAGTCATGATTTACTACTTTACTTTAAATAGATTATTATCATTATTACGAAAGGAAATGTGACTGTGTTGGGCAATAGGTATGTATTTGACCCAGTTGGTATGATTGATTCAAGAAGTAAGATAAAAGCAGTGAAAACAGTTTGTGATCACAAAATTTTCATGGAACCACCATCTTCCCTCCCAGGGACTGGTTATTGTATGTGACTTATAGAGACTCAAACAACTTGCCATTTTCTGAAGCATATTGAATCACTTTATTACAAGTTTTAACCACAGAAGTGCAGAGATTTAACAACCAAAAGACATATATATAACCTAAGTTCAAAACAAATATAGGAATTCAAGTTACTAGTCTTTTTTTTCCCCGTTCATTCATTGAAATTACTTGTTAATGCAAAATGAAATGGTTCGTCAATATAGCTGAATCAATCATAATTGTAATTTAATTGTTTTGAAATCTAGCTCGGTGAGTCAATCCAATAACCATCAATTCGGATCTTATTTTAAATTAGGTTTTTTTTAATTTATTATATAATTGATATAAAACAACTTTGATGAGTTAATCTAAAATCTGATGACTCAAGCAATTTTTTTCTTTAAAGAATGGTGTCATTTTAAATTTTAATTTTATTTTTATTTTTCAAAACAGCTTTGATGTAAGAAAAATAAAACAATGACATGGTTTTTTTTCTTGAATTTTGTTTGAATTTTTTCCCCAGTTTTGTTTCAAAATAATCATGTTTAAAACAAATTCTAAAATAACATATTAGTTAAAAATTTGAAATGATGTCGTATTTTTTTTATAAAAATAATAGAATGTTGTTTTGCTTTTGACAAATCAATTTGGCTGACCCATGACTTGCCTTCTCCTAAGAACAAAGCAATGGAGATTTTCTCGAGTCTTTGGGAAGCTGATTACTAGGCAACTGAAAGGGTTAAAATAGATTAGACATAATCACACTTTGATATGTTTATATGATGTTTAGGAGTTTAATGTATTTGTTGATATATCTTTTTAAATCAAATCAGAGTTAAGTTTGGCCTTCAATTCAAATTAAGAAATTTGATGAATTAATAAGCATAGAAAATCTTGATTAAAAAGAAAAGCATTTATAGAAATTGAAAAGAAATCCATAAATCTTTTAATTTTTAGAATTTGAGGCCAAGGCCCATTCTCGCAGTCAAGCTGTGAAAACCCAGGAAAGGCAGGTGATGGAGACCATTAGGGATCATCATGGCTTGTGGATTAAAGATTTCTCTGGGTCTATTGGCTATGCAACTAATATGATGGCTGAACTGTGGGCTTTTCGTCTGGTCTTATATTGGTTCAGAGTCTTCAGTGTTCTAATGTTATTATTGAATTGGGTATTCTTTTTTTATTTTATTTTAATATTTTTTATTTGAAAATATATTAAAATAATATATATATTATTTTTTAAAATTTATTTTTAATATTATCATGTCAAAACAATATGATTCACTAGTAAAACTATTTGTTCTTATTAAAAAAAAAGCCGACTCTCTAACAATAAAGAAGGATTATTAAGGGAATTAAATTAAATCTGATGACCTGTCCATTATTTCTTGATTTAGAGACGTGAAACAATATTTAAGCAGCATTGTATCTCCATCAATGAATCAATTAATTAATAGCATCAAATTATAGTAACTTTTCTCTCATGAGTATTCAATTATATATATAGTAGTCTTGAATGGTTACAATTATTGCTCCTCTACGTACGTATATGTAAATTTCCTTTTTCCCATCACAAGGTTTACGAAGCCCTTCGTTGCACAATCTCTAGAAAGCGATTGAGAATCTTGATTTGAAGCCTAATATGGCTAAGAATAATGATGAAGTGAGTGAGATATCAATGCATGACGAGGGCCGTGGCGACATGTTCAATCCCGCGGATTTGCGAGTTCTAGCCATTGATGCTAACGTTGTCTGCCTCAAGTATTTAGTAGCCATCCTCCAAAAGTGTCAATACAGAGGTTTGTTAATTATTCCTATCGCTAGTTCTTTAATTATATAAACTTTTATGAGTTTATGTGGAGATTTTGGACGTAAGAGAATTACTAGTTTGTTTTCAGTTAATTAGGTATCGTTAATTAACTGTTTTTTACTAATCTAGGGTTTTGAGTTTCCCTTATAATATTCTTAATCATGGGTGCCTTAAATTACATATTGTTTCTATGAACCAGAAAAAAAAAATATTATGTTAGTTTTCCTTGTCACGTAAGTGAAGATTATATAATTCAAAGTAGAAGCATAAAAAGAGAGAGAAGAATTTGGAATTTGTAAAGGAACTAGTGATGAACCGTCTTAGAAAGAGATGATTACAAGATTATATAATTCAAATTAAAAGGGATTAATTTGAACGTTGCCCTAAACAAAATATAAATTTAATCCGAGCTGGTTTAAGGTGGAAAAAATCTGATCGGTAATTGTCAGCAAAACCCTAATATCCTCACTAATTTGCCAAATCCATCGTTCTATTCCATTGATCTTAATCACTATATAGAAACACCATTAATATTTATGAATGTCTCTTTTAATCTTTTTTTTCCCTCTTAATACCTGCAATGTCAAATTCTTAACGTGAAGGAAAGAGACAACGCCAAATTACTATATATATTTATTTTTTTCCTTAAACGACACACTATACCTAGAAGAAAACAATTGTCCGAAAAGGGTTAGGCTTGTATTTATAGTCAGACAGTACGGGATGAAAACTTATATGACGTTATGTGTGTAATTAGCTAGTATATATTTTACCATGATGGTCAACGTTAAATGTTAGTACTATATATTTAGTATATATTTTACTTTGCAATCGGAAGGTAATAGTAATTTGATTGAGAAACATGAATCGAACGAGTAAAAAACGAGGCTAAAGAGTTCGTTGAAAAATTCCCGCAATTATGATGAAGGTTATAAATCAGATTGAAGACATTGACATGGTCGATATTTATTAAATATATATAATCTTAATTTCAAATGGTTTGATGTTTGCCTTCTTCATTTCTTGTAGTTACATCAACAACATTAGCAGCTGAAGCTTTGAAGATTTTGAGGGAAAACAAGAATGATTACCACGTTGTTATTACTGATGTTAAAAGGCTTGACATGGATGGTTTCAAGCTGTTGGAGATCATAGGCCTTGAAATGGACTTACCCGTGATTCGTAAGCTTATAACATCCCCCGCACCAATCCTAATGTCTTTGTTCATGCCTTTCCTTGATTAATTACTATAGAATAAATGTATATTTTTTGTGGAGTAATTGCAGTGGTCTCGGCAGAGGACAGTCAAAGCAGCATAATGAAGGGAATAAGACATGGGGCCAGAGACTATCTCTTAAAGCCTGTAAGAATACAGGAAATGCAAAATATATGGCAGCATGTTGTAAGGAAGAGGCTCTCTGATTCTTCCGATAAATCTAGTAGCTTTACAAAGGAAATAATTGAACAAGAATCAGTGCCTTCAACCGAACCCATGGCAGAGGCAGAGGTCACGGGGGTCAAAGAGAAAGAAATTATCGGTAACCCAAATGGCGATGCTTGTAGTGGTAAAAAACCAAGGGTGACATGGTCCTCCGAGCTCCATGTTAAATTTGTTGATTGTGTTGAGAAACTAGAAGCACGTGGAGAGAGTAAGTTTTCTTCTACAGTCTTTGCTAGCTAGTGACATGATTAGTAATTTTATTTATATCGTGCCTATGTTTTCATGGGCTTAGCTTGTCTTAGCATATCCTTCTTTTGTGTACTTACAAGAGTATCTTTGATCTTCATGTAGGAGTTCAGCCCAAAAGAATTCGTGAAATGATGAACGTGGAAGGTCTTAGTCGAGAAAACATTGCCAGTCATCTTCAGGTAAGTTAGATCACATACTCTCTCATACAACATCTACTTTACAACGTAATGGCTATTGATATTGATTAAGCGATGCAATTTCTGACTATTTAATGACTAATGTAGTAGGCAACAGAGTATCTTTTGCCAGTTTAATGGGATTGAAGGTATTGGTTACTTTTTTTCTCTTCTTCTTTCTCTGTTTAACAGAAATATCGAAACTTGTTGAAGAAGCACAAGGATAAAATGAACCAACAAGACAACGCTGGGACTGATTTGAATAGGTATGGAAGAATTTCAGCCACAAAGAACGGTCTTTGGAACACTTATGGTGATTCTACACCGAAGCCACAATCACTAGCTAGTTCTTGTACAGATTCGAAACGAATGTTTTTTCAGCCAAGTAAACAGAATGTTTTCCTAGAAAACTCGTTATCTAGCAATATCACAATGAGAAAATCTGTTCCAGTGCCAGAATTCAAAGGTTTAAACTTCTCAGCATCTAGTTCAACATGGGAATTGCCTACTGAGTACACGGGATCTCAGTCTTTCGGCCAAAATCCTGGTCTTTGTAATCTGTCACCTCTTTTATGCTCTCCTGCTGCTTCTTTCAAACCGTCCTTTCCGATGCTTGGACAAACTTTAATTGACAGGAGCCCAGCTTCTGTTCTTTCTAATCCGAGTTATTTTCCTGGTATGTAATTTTTGCACCTTTTTTCTGAGTATTTTATGATCTGTGTATGTTGTTATTGGTTTATATAAAAAGAATTGTCACAAAGTTGAACCATCGCATCTAGCCCCAAACAGATTTGTCCAATGGGAAATTAAATTATTGGGAGTAATTTCTTTTAAGGTGAAATTAACACGGGAAACTATGGTAAAGAAATTCAGAAGAAACTTGAAAAAAAAAGGGAAAAAACAAAGACTAGCTGTGTTATAGCACAATGATAAAGACAATTTATTCTTTATTTTCAGGGCAATATGGTGAAGGAATTTCTATGAATCTCTGTGGAAGTGGAACTTCAAACTTTAGAGAGCATGATAGTCACTGTGCATACAGGGACCAAAAATCACTGCTGGAAGACTTCATGAATAGCGAGGAAGCCAAGTTATTCATGGATGAGGAAATTAGCGACATGGTCAACCAGGTAACTACATATATGCACTGAAATAACAAGTAAATATTTCAGCTGGTTAATTTATCATTTATCATCTTTTAATTGACCTGTAGCTAGAATGATGACTTTTCAGGCTATAGTTTTCTTCAGACTGACAAAATGGCAATTTGATATTAGCCCTTTGATAATGGTTCAGACATGTTCAACAGTCAGACAAAATCATAACACATCGTTTTCTTCTCCCTTGCAGTTTAACAGTGATGGGACTCCTAGGCTATGATTTGTGAAGTCCTCCCTTCTGAAGCTCTTGCAATCTACCACGCCAAACCAGAAATGCAAGTTTATTTTGTGATTTTACAGTGTACCTTAGAACTCTGACTAATATCTGGTGTTTGCATTTTTTCAGAATAGCTAGTCCACATCTTGTGGTGTTTATATAGTATAATTCAACTTCAGTAGTTAAGCAAAGTATTGTTAGAAACACTTGCATATCTTACCATGTTTGTTTAAATTGTTTTTATTTGAAATTATGTTTTTTAAAAATTTAAATTGTTTTTGTTTAAAATTAATTTTTTTATATATTTTTAAATTGTTTTAACATGCTGATGTTAAAAATGATTTTTTTAAAATAAAAAAAAATATTATTTTGATTTACTTTCAAACAAAATATACTTTAAATTGTAATCATTACCACACTCTCAAACATCATCAATTGGTTTTAATATGTTATATCCGGCGGTGTGGAGAGTTTTATCGTAATTGTTTTAAGCTTTAATTTTTTTAAAAAACATATATAAGTTGAGGAAAAGAAAATTTATTTCATTTTATGCTATGATTTGAGTTGTTTTTTTAAGTTTATTGGGCTGCCAAATTTGTGTCTACAACTTCTAGAATTGATTATTGAGTATTTTTAGCTTTAAATGCACTGAAAAATGGGTTTGGAATATCAGTAAGTCTCTCGCTTATAGAAGGGCCGAGTAATTTGTATTTTGTTTTACGAATATTAATTTACTAAAATTAATTTGCATGGTTCAATTGGGCTAGAATGACAAGGCTTGGGCCTGGGTCACGTGGGCCACGTCATAGATTAATTTAGAGGTCAAATGGACTGAATATATGGGCTTTTTCCTTAATGCCTATCATGGTCGGCTGCCTATGGTATCATGAAAACAACCGGGAGTTATGAAGAGGGTGTTTGACATTGTTTTCTGAATGTTATTTGTTAAAATTAAAAAGAAAATATTTAAAATTAATTTTTTTAGTATTTTTTGATTATTTTGATATGTTGATATCAAAAAAAAATTTAAAAATAAAAAAATATTACTTTAATATATTTATGATAAAAAACACTTTAAAAAACAATCACCACTACAATGTCAAACGCATTCAATATATCTTATATTGTGTTGCGTTGAACTATAGTCTTATATTAAATAAATTATTTTAAGATCGGACGACCCATTTAAAAATAAATATGAACGATCCATTGTTGATTATAAAGAATTTTGCTGATTAGTAATGAAAATGAAATCACATATGAGTAGTTCATGTGCACCCTTTTATTGGTTTCATGGTCTCGACAACAACCAGCTTCCTTCTCTTCTAGCGTCATCTCTATGTTAGATTTATTGTATTTGAACGTACATATGTTTAAATTTGTAATAAATATTTGATTTTTATACTCATTTATTTTATTTTAATTATTTTTCTACTTATATTTAATATATTTTTAAAATGCATATATATTTTTTAAATATTACCGACAGCATAACTCCATTAGTATATTCCAGGAAGTTGAAAAATAATTATTGTAAATGTCACTATACTGATGGGTTTACCAACGGAACTGAATCATCGGTATATTCTAGAGAGTTGGAAAATAATTACTCACTGCTACTGTTAACGCACTGATGAAATTACAGATGGTATTTTGTCAATGATATGTTATATTTATTGATTGATATACCGACGGGCAAATAAAAATATTAATGGTATTACATACAGTTTTTCTTGCCAGTGATATGTCAAATTTATTGATGGAGCTACCAATGAAATAAAGCAAGTAGGGTTTTTTTGGCTTGATTTGTCAATCGATAAATCTATTGATATATTTATTACCGACGGATTTATTGACAGTTCATAAATTATAGACGAGAGTTTTTTTGATAGACTGTTTTCGTCCGTGAGTCTGTCGGTAACATGCGTACTAACGGATTACTAGTATAAATATCAACAAAAATTTTCATCAATAAAACTATTAAATCTAGCTGTGAACAAACTAATATTGTGAATAAAAATTTCTTTTAGAGGAGAACTATAAATCTTGGTCTATTAAATATGGTGGCTAGAAATTAAATTGTAGATAGAGTTAAAGAAGACCACTAATTGGTTGTCCTTTGATTCATTTTATTTGTGTTTTGGTTATAGTATCTATCACCTCGTGCCCACTTTCTAGGGCTTTTTAAATGTCCAGACACGTTGGGCAATCCAGGTAGGCACCTCTTTTATTTTAGGTATTTGTTTTTTCTGGTTGGAATACCAATTTATTTTTTATGGTTAATTGTGTTTTTGAGATAATTATTCTTATAGGTAAATAAAAACAAATATGATTTTTTTTATATAAATAATATGGGTTTAGTAGTATTTTTTTTCTTTGTTTTTGTTATTACATTATATCTTTCAATTTCTCCTCTTTACAACTTTTTTAAATATAAATTTTTTAACATTTGTGACTAA
>Ga0307517_10013727_pt1 | contig 10972 bp, 10 predicted proteins | sample 23_EM_MG_FD_194515 | JGI IMG/M metagenome (GOLD analysis project Ga0307517, IMG submission 194515) | Populus trichocarpa ectomycorrhiza microbial communities from riparian zone in the Pacific Northwest, United States - 23_EM | ecosystem: Host-associated > Plants > Roots > Unclassified | place... | reverse complement strand
GAGCAGGTCGTCGCGGCCGAGCGCCATGCCGGCGCGGATCAGCGCCTCGGGCAGGCGCGCGTTATCGTAGGCCAGCACGATCTCGAACCATTCCCATTCGGGCCGCCGCGTCTCTTCGAGCAACGCCAGCAAGTCCGCCGAGAAGCGTTCGAGGATATTGTGCGCCAATTGGTGCCCCGGATGCGCGCCGAGGATCGCCGCAGCGCCGAGCATCGCAAAGGCTTGCGCGCGCGGGCTGATCAAGTCGAAAGCGATGCTCGCGGTTTCGTCGAACAGGCGCAGCGCCCAGTCGCGGTGCTTGGCGAGTCCCGCGCGCTTCGCGGTGACGCCCAGCGCCCATAAGGTGCGGCCGTTCGAATCCTCTGATCCCTGATCCTCGCACCAGGTCCGGTCGAAGTTCATGAAGTTGCGATAACGCCGCGCGTCGGGATTCCAGGCATATTGGACGAACGCGGCGTACGTGGTCATCCACTTGTCGCGCAGTTCGGCATCGAGGTCGGGAACCGCGCTCATCAGCATCAGCGCACGAACATTGTCGTCGATGCAATAGCCGTGACGGCGATCGGGCACCGACAGGATGGCGTGCTGGAACATGCCGGTCGCATCGCTCATCCGCTCGACCGCGGCGATGTTGGGCTGAAGATCGGGGAGCGCGGCGGCGGTCTTGATCCGGCGCGGACGCGCCGCGACGATCGCATCGATCGCGCCCATGCTGGCTTCGGCCAGTCGCGGCCAGATCATCGTGCGGCCCCGCGCATAAGCGCGCGCCGACACTTCCGCGCGATCGCCGTCGTCATGGAGCAACCGCGAAATCTCACGCGCAAAGCCGTCGACATCGCCGAAATCGACCAGCACGCCGTGGCCGTCCGCGAGGATTTCGGTCGCGTGGATATAGGGCGTCGAGACCACCGCCTTGCCCACACCGACGGCGTAGCTGAGCGTGCCCGACGTGATCTGCTGGGGGTTGGTATAGGGCGTGACGTAGAGATCGGCCGCCTGGAGATAGTCGAGCAACTCGTCGTTCTCGATAAAGCCGTCGATGAAGCGGACATGACCGGCAATGCCGCGGTCGACCACAAGCGCCTTCAAGCGGTCGCGATACGCTTCGCCCTCACGTGCCGCCAGATTGGGGTGCGTCGCGCCAAGCACGACGTAGAGCGCGTCCGGATTGGCGGCGACCACCGCCGGCATCGCGGAGATGACGCTTTCGATACCCTTATTGGGCGCGAGCAGCCCGAACGTCAGCAACACCTTGCGCCCTTCCCAGCCGAACCGCGCTTTCATGCTGTCGGGGTCAACCAACGCGCGATCCGGCACGCCGTGCGGGATCATCATGATCGCCTTGGGATTAGCGCCATATACGCGAACGAGGATCTCGCGGCCGATTTCGGCCATCACGATTACTTTGGCGGCACGCTTGAGCAGGCCGTCCATCACCCGCCGCTGATCGTCGTTGGGCTGATCGAGAATGGTGTGAAGCGTGACGATCACCGGCACCGTCAGCCGATCGAGCAGCGCCAGGATATGTTCACCGGCAGGCCCGCCAAAAATCCCATATTCATGCTGGAGCCACACCGCCTGTGCGCCGCTCGCCTCAATATCACGCGCCGCGGCGAGATACGCCATGCGGTCGTCCTGCGCGATCGTGCCGGTGACGGCGGGCGGGTAATCGTAGCCCTGCGGCCGGTCGTTCATCGCATAGACGTCGACGTGCAAGTCGGAGAAGCGATCGATCAGCGCAGCGTAAGTGTCGGTCGTGTATGTCGCGATGCCGCATTGGCGCGGCAGAAAGTTACCGATCAGGGCAATATGTCTGGTGCGCGGTTGAACGAACGACGTGACCATTTTGTGTTCCCAAACATCTACAAACGCGGACCTGACCGCGACTCACGCCTCCCTGAACGGATCGAAAGAAATATGGTTGCGCCTATGCTGCATTGCAACAAAAGAATCGTGCTGACTTGGATTAATTCCGGGACAGAAACCGCCGCGTGCGTACGAATCACCCCCGCCCGCGATAGCCCGGCACGTCCTGCGGCGGCAGCCACAGTCCAGCTGGCGGCTCGCCCGACTGCCAGAATACGTCGATCGGAATGCCGCCACGCGGGTACCAATAGCCGCCGATGCGCAGCCATTGCGGCTTCATCTCGGTGAACAGCCGCTCGCCGATCCCGACGGTGCAATCCTCGTGGAACCCGGCATGGTTGCGGAACGCGCCGAGGAACAGCTTGAGCGACTTCGATTCGACGATGCTTTCGCCGGGCACGTAATCGATTACCAGATGCGCGAAATCGGGCTGGCCGGTCACGGGGCACAAAGATGTGAATTCCGGCGCGGTGAAGCGGACTAGATACGGGCGCCCGGTGCGTGGATTGGGCACGTAGTCGAGCACCGCCTCGTCGGGCGATGCAGGCAGGCTGCTTGCCTGGCCGAGATGTTTCGGCGTCATGGGCGACATTTAGGAGCTTGGGCGGCCAAAGCAACGACCGGCACGGGCTTTCCTGGCCCGGCTCGATGGGGCTAAGGTCGGTGGATGGACGCGCTCGTGACGACCGAATGGCTGGCGGGTGAGCTCGGCGCGGACGATTTGCGCGTCGTCGATGCGACCTATTTCGGATCGGTGCCGGGCGGTCCCGGCGGCGACGCGCGGGCGCAATATGAGGCGGCGCATATTCCGGGCGCGGTGTTCCTCGATCTCGACACGCTCGCCGACACCGCGACCGACCTACCGTCGATGCTGCCCCCGCCCGATCAGTTTGCCGCGCGAATGGGGTCGCTGGGGGTCGGCGACGGCGACCGTATCGTGCTCTACGACGTCTCGCACTATCACACCGCTACGCGCGCCTGGTGGATGCTGCGCACGATGGGCGCGCGCGATATCGCGATATTCGACGGCGGGCTCGCCAAATGGCGTGCCGAAGGCCGCCCGGTCGCGAGCGGATCCGAACGCCCCGCGCCGCGCAATTTCACCGCGCGGCTCGACCCCGGCCGTCGGCGCACGCTCGACCAGATGAAGGCGAACGTGGCGAGCGGCGACGAACAAATGCTCGATGCCCGCTCACCCGCGCGCTTCTCCGGCGACGAACCCGATCCGCGCCCCGGCACTGCCGCCGGCCACATTCCGGGGTCGAAGAATCTTCCTTACGGCCGTCTGCTCAACTCAAACGGCACCTGGAAGACCGGGGATGCGCTCAGGTTGGAATTCGACGCCGCGGGCATCGATCTCGCTCGCTCGCTGGTCACGACGTGCGGCTCCGGCATTACCGCTGCGGTGCTGGCGTTCGGCGCGCATTTGCTCGGCAACGACGCGGCGCTCTACGACGGCAGTTGGTCCGAATGGGGCGGCGACGCGACCACTCTCAAGGCGACAGGAACAGCATGAGCAGCAAGGACGACGACAAGCCCGCAACCCGCGTCGTCACCGCCGGGCGGCGCGACGAATGGACGCAAGGCGGGGTCAACACGCCGCTGTGGCGCGCCTCGACGATCCTTTATGAAAACGTCGCGCATCTCCGCGACGTCGCACGAGGCGACAGCCACCACACGCTCTATTACGGCCGGCGGGGCACGCCGACGCAATGGGCGCTGGCCGACGCGCTGACCGAGCTCGAGCCGGAAGCGGAAGGCGCCTTCCTCTATTGCTCGGGTGTCGCGGCGGTGACCGCAGCATTGCTGTCGGTGCTGCGTCCGGGTGATGAATTGCTGCTGCCCGATTCTGCTTACGATCCGACGACCAATTTCGCGGCTGGCTTCCTCAAGAAGTTCGGCGTCGCGACTCGCCATTACGATCCGCTGATCGGCGCCGGCATCGCCGGTTTGATCGGTGAGAACACTCGTGCGATTCTGCTCGAAAGCCCCGGCAGCCTGACCTTCGAGGTGCAGGACGTTCCCGCGATCGTGGCGGCGGCGAAGGCGCGCGGCGTGGTGACTTTGCTCGACAATACCTGGGCGACGCCATTGCTGTTCCCGGCGATCGAAAAAGGCATCGATCTCTCAATCCTCGCTTGCACCAAATATGTCGTCGGCCACTCCGACGTGATGCTCGGCTCGGTCACCGCCGGTCCCGGCTTCTTCGCGAAGCTGCGCAACACCAGCCTGCAGCTCGGCCAGGTTGCCAGCCCCGATGATTGCTGGCTCGGCGCGCGCGGCCTCCGCACGCTGGCGGTGCGGCTCAAGCAGCACGAGGCGAGCGCCCTCACGATCGCGCGCTGGCTCGCCGAGCTGCCCGAGGTCACGACGGTGCTCCACCCCGCTTTGCCGAGTTGCCCCGGGCACGAGCATTTCGTGCGCGACTTCAAGGGTGCGTCAGGCCTGTTCTCCTTCGCACTCAAGGGCGCCGATGAGGCCAGCCGTGCCGCGTTCATCGATGCGCTCCGCCTGTTCGGCATCGGCTATAGCTGGGGCGGGTTCGAAAGCCTCGCGCTGCCGGTCGATCCCAGACGCGCGCTGGGCGCGACCGATCATGGCGGGCCGCTGGTGCGGCTGCACATCGGATTGGAAGACGTCGACGACCTGATCGCCGACCTCGACCAGGGGTTCGCTGCGTTCCGAGCAGCGCGGGGATGAACGGCGCGGTCGCCTGGCTCGAGGCGCAGGGGATCGCCGTTCCGCAAGGGTCCGAGGCGATCGAGACAGGGATCGTCGCCGCGCTGATCGTCGCCGCGCTCGCGATAGGCCTGTTCGCCGGGCGCTGGCTCGGCCCGTACGCCGAAGCGTTGTGGAAGCAGCATCTCGGCCACCACGCCGAGGGAATCGGTGGCCGAGTCGCGTCGATCCTGCGTCATGCCACCGCGGCGATCCTGCTCGCGATTCTGCTCGCCGCCGGCGACTGGCCGCCATTCGACGGCGCGCTGATCGGATTCTTCCTCGGCGCCGCCACCACGCGGATGGCGGTGCAGATACTGCGCGGATTGAGCATCCCGCGCTGGATGGCGTGGCCGGTCGCGCTGGTGCTGTTCGCCGCGATCTTCAGCAACGCGATCGGCGGTTTCGGCCCGATCCAGACGAGGCTTTCGGGGATCGGCCTGCCGATCGGCGCGAGGTTCATTTCGATCTACGCGATGATCGTCGCACTGGTGACGATCGTCTGCCTGTTCGCCGCGATCCGCCTCGCCAACCGTATGATCGGCCACGCCATCCTGCGCACGCAGGGGTTCGACCCGACGCAGAAGCTGCTCACGCAAAAGCTCGCCGCGATCGCGGTGATCGTCGTCGCGTTTTTCGTCGGGATCGACTTGCTCGACATCGATCTCACCACCTTCGCGGTATTTTCCGGCGCGCTCGGCTTGGCAATCGGCTTCGGCCTGCAAAAGACCATCGGCAATCTGATCGCCGGGATCATCCTGTTGCTCGACCGCTCGATCAAGCCGGGCGACGTCATCGTCGTCGCCGACAAGGAGGTCGGCTGGGTCAACAAGATCGGCGTCCGCGCGGTCAGCGTCATCACCCGCGACGGCAAGGAGCATCTGATCCCCAACGAGGATCTGATGACCAAGGAGGTCGAGAATTGGTCGTACACTGACCGCAACGTGCGAGTCCGGGTGCCGGTGACCGTCGCTTATGATTGCGACCTCAAGCAGGCTCAGGAATTGATGCTGCGCGCGGCGGCCGAAAGTCCGCGCGTGCTCGACGATCCCAAGGCAAACGTCTGGCTGACGGAATTCGGCGAGAACGGCGTCAAGCATGAGATCCTGGTGTGGATCAACGACCCGCAAAGCGGGGTCGGCAATGTCCGGTCGGACGTGCTCAACCGCTTATGGGTGCTGTTCAATGATCATGGCATTGTCATCCCCTATCCGAAGCGCGACGTCCGGATCGTTAGCGGTGAGGTAGCGACGACGGACACCGACTGACTGTTGCGCGATCGCAACATCATTGCGCGCGTAAGACGATCCGCGCTCGAAAAGTGTTGTGCAGCGCAGCGAAGAAGGGCATCGTTGTCATCGTGTCGGGTCAAAAGTCCATCGGCTTTCAGCCGATAAAGAGGCAAGATCGATACGTGCAGGCGGGGACGAACGCTTTTTCCGGTTCGAAAGGAATCACATGCGCTTCTCCCATATCAGCCTTGGCGCGCTCGCGCTCGCCATCGCCACCCCCGCAATCGCGGACCCGAAACCGGCCGGCCCGGCCGATCCCGCCGCTGCGGCACCGGCAACAGGCGACCCGGCAATGCCGGCCGCGGAGGGCGATACCGCGCCGCCGCCCGAAATCACCATCAACGGCGGTGCGACGTTGGTGTCCGACTATCGCTTCCGCGGCGTTTCGCAGACCAATTTGCAGCCCGCGATCCAGGGATCGATCACACTGACGCACAAATCGGGTCTGTACGCCACGGTATGGAGCTCCTCGACCTCCGGCTACGTGACCTTTTCGGGCACCGGCAGCCAGGAGATTGACGCGATCGTCGGTTATAAGAAGACGGTCAGCGGCTTCACGCTCGATGGCGGGGTACTCTACTATATCTACCCGCGCTCGCGCCCCGGCGGCGACAATAGCAGCGCGAACTTCTTCGAGCCCTATGCCGATGTCGCCTATACGTTCGGTCCGGTGACCGCGAAGGTGACGGTCAACTATGCGCCCAAGCAAAAGGCGCTGGCGCTCGATCAGGGCCAGACCGGGCTGCTCAAGAAGAACGACAACGTCTACCTGGCGGGTGATCTGAGCGCGTCGATCCCGAACACGCCGCTCGGACTTAGCGCACATCTCGGCCACACCTGGGGCCCGAGCTGGCTGTCGCTCGGTAACGAATATACCGACTGGGGCGCCGGCGCGACGCTGACCTGGAAGAACCTCGTGCTCGGCGTCAGCTATGTCGACACCGACGGTGTGTTCCTGCTCGCCAACGGCAAGAACGCCGCGCGCAGCGGTGTCGTGGTGTCGCTCGGCGTCAGCTTCTGATCCGACAAACGGGGCGGTATCCGCCGCCCCGTTTGTTGAATAAACCGTCCTCGAATAAGATGTGATATTGTAACCTTCGGCCGATGCGCCTAGATGCTGGCCATGGCCGCCGCGATTCGCATGTCCCTGCTTCACCGCCTGCCCGCGCTCGATCGTTTTGCGATGGGTTTGTCCGGCCTGTGCGCGGTGCATTGCCTGGCCAGCGCGGTGCTGGTCGCGCTCGCGTCGACGGCGGGCGGGATGCTGCTCAACCCGATCTTCCACGAAGTCGGCCTGACCATCGCGATCGTGCTCGGCGCGGTCGCGCTGGGACGTGGGATCTTCGATCACGGCTATATGGCGCCCGCGGTGACCGGCTCATTCGGTCTCGGCATCATGGCCGGCGCGATGCAGCTTCCCCACGGCAATGGCGGCGAAACGGCGTGGACGCTGGTCGGCGTCGCGATCCTCGCGCTGGGCCACGACCTCAATCGCAGGGCCGCCAACTAAGCGCGCTTGTTACTGAAGGCCACCGCGCCTAAATTGCAATCATGGCCGCGCACGCACATCATCACAACGAACCCGCCGGCGCCGATCTCGCTGTCGCCGCTCAGATGACGCTCGAAAAATCGGGCGAGCAGTGGACGACGATGCGCGCGAGCATTTTCGACGCGCTGGCGAAGTTCGACAAGCCGGCCAGCGCTTATGACATCGCCGATGCCGTGTCGAAGAGCGAAGGCCGCCGCGTTGCCGCCAATAGCGTCTACCGCATCCTCGACCTGTTCGTGGCGGCAAACCTGGCGCGAAGAGTCGAAAGCTCGAACGCGTACGTCGCCAACGCGCATCCCGACTGCTTGCACGACTGCATCTTCCTGGTCTGCGACACGTGCGGCCAAACCGTCCACCTCGACGACGACAAGATCGCCGACAACGTCCGCCACGCCGCCGAAGCGGCGGGTTTCTCTCCCGTCCGCCCGGTGATCGAAGTGCGCGGCAAATGCGCGGATTGCGACTAGGCTACTTTGGCGCGGCGGGACTAGGGGTGCTCGCGTTGGCCTGACCATCGTCGGGAGCGGCAGCCGCCAGTGGCGCCGGCGGGGCGAGCGCCGGGAATGCCACAGAACCTGAGACCGCCGGGGGATTGGCGAGTTCATCCGGGATCGTCGCGACAAAGCGGGGTGCGGACACCTTGGGTGCGTAATAGTCGCGCCACGCGTCGACCTTCGTGTAAAAATCGATGAACGGCTGATCGAGACGCACGAGTGCGGCACGGGCAAAAGCGGGCAAATCGGCGTCGGCAACAGTGCCGACTTTGACGATCTCGACGCGCGCAGCGGCGCAAAAGGCGACGCGGATCGGCGATTGGCTGTAGAAATTGTAGAGCCGTGTCTGCTGGTTCTCGTACGCGTCGCGCCAGTCACCCCAACCGGTCTGTTCCCAGTCGTGCAGATATCCCGTTTGAGCCATATCGAGCGCCGCGCGATGGTTCCTCAACCAGGCATTATAGCCATCGACGATCCTGCCGCCCGCCTGGTCGCAGCCCAACGCCGCGACATTGAGCGCGCCACGCAAGTGCCACACCGCCGCAGCATCGCTCATATCGAAATTGGGTGTGACGTATGTTCCATCAGGGCGCTGGGAGGCCGTGTCGACCTCTGAATAACCGCCCGGGGGCATCACCGGCGGTGGCGGCTTGGCCGGCGGCAACGTCGCCACCACGCGCGGCGGCGGAGTTGGCTGCGTGGAGCAACCAGCAAGACCAACCGCTAGCCCCAAACTACTCAAAATCGCGAACGCGCGCAGCGTCATGGTCGTCGTTTTCTCCCGCCCCCATGACATCGCGCAGCATAATCCCACCGCCGCAGACGCGGCAAGGGAGCGGAGACGAAACGAGAGTTAGCCAGGATTGTTGCATGGGTTCGGCAGAATGAGCTTGCTCAAGCTCGCTCGATCAGTCCGCCAGCGCCTTGCCCATTCTGACACCGGGCACCGGAACGCCACCGTCGCTCATCTTGGCGACGCGCTCGATCGGTTCGTAGCCGCACGCCAAATAAAGCGGCTCGCCCGCCAGCGTCGCCATCAATTCGGCGCGTGTGAAGCCCGCCGCTGCCGCGGCCGCCTCGTTCGCCGCCAGCACAATCCGCCCGATCCCGCGCCGCACATAATCGGGGTCGGTATACATCGCCCGGATCCGCGCCGCGTCGGTCGCGGGGTCGAGCGGCGTAGCGTTGCGGAGCGCGGGGTTGTGATCGCCGCCATAGAGCGTCGCGCGCCAACTCCACCCGCCGCACCCGACGATGCGACCCGCATCTTCGACCACTACGTATGTGCCGTCCGCGATGAGCTGCGTGTCGAGTCCCATGCTGAGCCGGCTCGCGGCGATTTCCGCGTCACTAAGGTAAGCGCGCTGCAGTTCGGCGATGGCCCGGTCCATCAACGCGGCGATTCCCGGAATGTCCTCTACGGTGGCGATCCGCGTCGTGAAGCTCATTTGCCGTCGAGCATCGCCACCGTCGCGGTCGCCGGCGGCATATTCGCCATGCTCGCCGCGACGCGCTCGGCCGCTTCCATCACACGCAGCACGTTGCCGCCGGCCAGCTTGGCGATCATCTCGTCGCTCCAGCCGCGCCGCATCAGTTCCATAAGCAGCGCCGGATAGGTATCGACCCCGTCAAGCCCCTCGGGCAACATTCCATCGACACCATCGAAATCGCCGCCCAGTCCGACATGGTCGATGCCCGCCACCTTGACGATATATTCGATATGGTCGGCGACCTGGCTCAGCGTCACGACGGGCCGCGGATGTTCGCGTTCCCATGCGGCCATCGCCGCCTTGGCGCGGTCGGGCTGGCCGATATAAAGCCCGCCATAGGGCGGCGAATAATAGCGGCCGCGCTCGGCGTTGCGATCGGCGTCCCAGCGCCGCCGCGCCTCCGACACGTAGCCAGGCGCGTAGTTGACCATCACGACCCCGCCGTTCGCCGTGACCAGCTTGAGCACCTTGTCCGACACGTTGCGGGGACTGTCGTCGATCCCGCGCGCTGAGGAATGCGAGAAGATCACCGGCGCCTTCGACACGCGGATCGCGTCGATCATCGTGTCCTCGCTGACATGGCTGAGGTCGACCAACATACCGAGCCGGTTGAGCTCGCGCACCACGGCCTCTCCGAACTTGGTCAGCCCATCATGCTTGGGGTCGTCGGTCGCCGAATCGGCCCAGTCGATCGTCTTCGAATGCGTCAGCGTCAGGTAGGACGCGCCGAGCGCGCGATAGGCGCGCAGCACGGCAAAGCTGCCGTCGATCTGCCCCCCGCCCTCGACCCCGAACATGCTCGCGATCTTGCCCTGGGCGTGGATACGGCGGACGTCGGCGGCAGTCGTCGCCTGGGTGAAGACGTTGGGATAGCGGCGGAAGATTTCCTTCATCAGCGCAATCTGCTCGAGCGTCGCCTTGACCTGTTCCGGGCCCGGCAGGCTCGCCGAGACATAGACCGACCAGAACTGCCCGCCGACCCGCCCGGCACGTAGCCGGGTGATGTCGGTGTTGTATTGCTTGGGGTCGAGCCGCGTCAGGTCGATCGTCCAGCGCGCGTCGCCGGCCTTGTCGGCCAGCGTTTCCGCCCAATCGTTATGCCCGTCGATCAGCGGCGTCTTCGCCAACACCGCGGCGACGCGCGATTGATAGGACGGGCCGGCGCTGACGAGCAGCGGCGTGGTGAAGAGCAGGGCAAGGGCATGGCGCATCTGGGCAGCCTATCGGAGCCCCGCCCCCGGTCAAGCGGACTGCGGCTCCTCGACCGATAGCACCCTGTCAGGCTGCGGCGTCATCTTGCGGCAGACGACCTCGAACGCGCTGCCCTCTATTCGAATCTCGTTGAACGACGGCGGGTCCGCGCGGGTGCGTTCGGACAACGTGCCCGCGCCAATCATGCGGATCGTCGTTCCGGCCACCTTATGCTCGATGTCGAAGGCGTCGTGGACGTGCCCCGTCAGCACCGCATCGGCCCCCGCCTCCGCCAGCGCCGCGATCGTCTCCGCCCCGCGATGCGTCTGCGCCGAGGCCCTGGTGCGCGGCTCGATCAGCGGGTGGTGCGCC
>Ga0307517_10013726_pt1 | contig 10973 bp, 14 predicted proteins | sample 23_EM_MG_FD_194515 | JGI IMG/M metagenome (GOLD analysis project Ga0307517, IMG submission 194515) | Populus trichocarpa ectomycorrhiza microbial communities from riparian zone in the Pacific Northwest, United States - 23_EM | ecosystem: Host-associated > Plants > Roots > Unclassified | place... | reverse complement strand
TCGTATCTGAACCATTTCCCGACCGTTTTCCATGAAATCTTTGATGGGGCGCACGTCTATGAACCCCTACCTACTGTTCCATGTATTTATTATCGCAATATATGTGATATTACGCGAGGAAATGCGCCATCGAACTGAACAGCAGCTGGAAAATTAGATCACTCAAATTTTGATTTTTTCAAGAAAAAATTGCTGGGGCGTTCATCTCCTCGCTTATACGATTCCAAATCTACTAAAATTATGTCTTTACGACGGTTTGTTGTGGAGATCTCGTGTATGGAAGGTTGGACGCGGAAGATCCAATTTCGTGACCGCGGCGTCACGCGTGCCATCTTCATCGAAAATAGCAATAATCAAATCAGTCTGCTTTTGTGTTTCTCTTTGCCTTTTGCACAGTAATCTTGCTAGTGAGAGGAGGTCGAATTTTTGACTAAGAAAGAGCATCCAGCGCCTCATAGGTAATGGAATGCCGAGCTTGAGGCGAACTTTCTATCGATAGAAAAAAAGTTCAGTGGACCAAATTATAGCGCTCGGCAAATTTTTTGTTGCCTTTGGGTACAAACATACATGTGTGTTCAGGTTTGAGGAGAATAGTCGAAATTATGCCACGGCTATCCTACCAAACATTCCGGACGATCCACAGCCAAAATGAAAGCCATAACATATCTTGTTGCCTCTGTCCATTACTGTGATATATAAGGATTCGGATGCTTACAAGTACGTATTTGTCCGGTTACAATTTCTAGGCGTTGTCGTCATGACCCTGAAATGGTAGACTCGAAACCAGTCCCTATAGGTTCAATACTTCTTCAGACGGCCGGACGGTGATTTTTCTGAAAACGGATAGGGATTCGGAGGCAATTGCCTCCGAAAATCCTTCCCAATATATTCCTCATACCAGAGAGGCTGGGTCGAGACTACTGAAATGGGTACAATAAGAATAAGGTGCCTTGGTTGCCCCTTTCAGCTTGGACCCAAAGGGATCTACAAAAAGGGTCCGATATTGTATTCTACTGAGTGGCAAAGCTTGGGGTCTGTGCGAATATCAAATAGCTGGTTTGGATCTTCTGCACCCATACAATTCTTTTCTTTCTTTGAATCTCGCCCATTCCCAGCGCACGTACAATCGACAACATGACCGGCGGTAACTACGAGGGCGAACGGGCCAGTCTCATCAAGAAAATAAAAGCCCCAGCAAATCAGGACCCCAGTCCAGATATTGAAAAGCTACTCAGCCAGCAGCTAGAGAAAATGAGTCAGTCGTCGTGATCATCGTGGTATTTTCACTTGAGATGGCTTACGACGCACACAATAGGCACTCCAGCAGGTTACCAACGTCCCGAATGGTGTGGGAAAAGCGGAGTATACTGGCTCGACAATACCACCAAGGAGAACGCGTCTTTCCATCGCAAATTTCCAATCGCACACAGAGCAGACCAACAAAGCCAATGCGTTTTCAGAAAAGATGTGCTCCGCAATATTTTGGAATTCTCTAAATCCGAGGCCGTCCCACAAGTCACCCCGGGAACAGTTGTGATCAAAGAGTCAGAAACCGGCGGACTCGGAGTGTTCGCCTGTCGCGATATCAAATATGGCGAGCTCCTCCTCGCTGAGCGACCCCTCGTTGTTTATCCCATAGCCCTTTCATTTGACTGCAACAGGCTGCAGGACGAGGTGTCCAAAGTCCCGAATGGAGGCCATCTGCAGCAAATAGAGGTGTTGTACAAAACAATTGAAAGGCTCCAGTGCATTTACGCGTATGAAACCGAGATGGAGATACAAAAGGCGTTTTCCGAGATGACCCCAGATAACCAACGCGCCTATCTTAGCCTAGCGAATTCGCACCAGGAAGACGGATCGGGGCCGCTGTCAGGTATCTTGCGTACGAACGGGTTTGGGATAGATTTGCCGACATTCAAAGATGATGCAGATGATGCGACCAAGTACACCGCGATCGGGAAGAAGGCTTCGAGGTTCAACCACAGGTGCGAATATTTCATCGAATTTGGGGAAGATTTCGGAGGTTGATCATGACGACGTTTCTTTTTTTCCAAGCAGCTGCCGCCCGAACGCCGCGGTTGGGTTCTCCCTCAAGTCGTTCTCAATCCAATCCCACGCATTAAAAGACATCGAAAAAGGGGAGGAAATATTCTGCTCGTACATTGGATTGGAGCAGTCTGCCACGGAGCGACAGGAGAAACTCTCGCCGTACGGCTTCGAATGCATATGCCAGGCATGCAAATCCGCCACGCGCGCTTCTGACGCGTTCCGCAAGGTCAGCGGAGTGGCAGTAATCAAATTTTGTAACGCCGTTGCATCCAATACGGATTCAAATCGTTGGGCGAACCTACTTGCTTTGGGTCTCCAATTCCAGATGCACATGCAGGCCGAGGGGCTAGACGTGATGGAAGGTCCTTATTATATCCTCCAAAAGATCATCGCGAATTTATACGCGCTCCTTGGGAACTTGGATGGACAGAGGAAATATTATGATGTCTGCGAGATATGGGAGGAGCGTAGCAAGGCTGTTCAGAGCTGTCTCACTAGTAAATAATAGTAACTCCGCCATACATAGTTTGATGTTAGTCGGGATCGGCCGGTAGTAGATCTAATAATCATCAGTCATCTTATTTTTATCTTCTCTACATACCACTACGCATTGAACAAATCAGTTTGCCTCTCTGGAAATCCTCTCAATCCTTCATACGAATTATATAAAATAACACCAATGTCAACATTAAACCTCAAGATCGAATTCGGTGGCGGCCTTGAATTGCTATTCTCTAACCAACGTTCATACCAAGTTGCTCTACCATCACTTGTCCCAAAAGATAACTCGACGGATGAAGAAAGTCTCGCAAACAAGGAGAAGAAAGCTCTTGACGTTGACTATCTCATTCACCACATGCGGGACCACATGTTGCAGGAAAGAGTGGAATTGTTCATGGAGAAGGGTACTGTGTACGTTCGTTCTCAAGAATTTAATCGCGAGTATTCGACTGCTAACCTCGGTTTCTTTTTCAGGCGACCGGGTATTCTGGTCCTTATTAACGACACTGACTGGGAGCTGGAGGGTGAGGGCGAGTATAAACTGCAGGGTGGCGACGAGGTCGTGTTCATCTCGACATTGCATGGAGGTTGATGCGCCGGTTGGGATATCATTCGCGCACAGATTTTGGAGAATACCGACAATCATACCCATCCACTATTTCCCAGGGACTTTCTGCCATCCGCGTGGATGTGAACTCGTGGGCAAAGAGACTATGTCGAAAGAAAAGAGCAATGCGGAACTTGAAACAGTGCTTGATAGAATTCACGCAAGGAATTGTATTTTTGTTTATTTCGTGCAGTTTTTAGACCTATACAATATCCTGGGTCGCTTCTGTTCTCTCATTGTCATAATCTTCGCGGAGATCTTGAGCTCATTTGTAATTTGAGAGGGCAACAGAATAGGATTCCGGAAAAGGCAATCCCGAATTTGTCTTTCCGTTCGTTCGCGCTCACTGTTTCTGGTACCTCTCAATAAACTCCGGAGTTGAATCGAGGTTATTTATAACCAAGTCCCGAGAAATCCCTCTAGTTCATCATCTTCATATTTCTGGAGAAATAAAAGTCACTATTATACGACAACTGTGCAATGATTCCGCCACCTGGTTATCAAGACCCATTGGAGACTTGGAGCGAGAAATTTGGAAGGAAGTTCAAGGAGAATCCCTGGGTCCCCATCGGTGCGTTCCTCTCCCTTCTTCTTCGCCTCCAAAGGTCACTCATAACGAATTTCATGTGTTTCTAGGATGTGTGGCAACATGTGGTGCCCTACTCATGTCTGCTGTTAAACTTCGATCAGGAAAATCGTCAGAAATGAACTTCTGGCTTCGGGCCCGGGTTGGCTTGCAAGGCTTGACACTCGTCGCACTTGTCGCTGGGTCAATGTCGATACAGGAGGCCCGGAAAGAAGAGATGGCTAGGTTAAACGCCGGAGGGGATGAAGGCGAGCTGGCTCAGAAGAAGGAGAAGGAGAAGCTGGAGTTTGAAGAGAGACTGAAAGAGGCGCAGGCGGCGACTGAGATGGAGGAAGGTCTTTCGAAGAGGGTTGTGAAGGGCCCGGCGGTGCGCACGGAAAAGAGGGAAGAGAGGATACAAGCTAGTTCTTCAGAGCCAGCAGCAAATACGACTGCCACTGCGGTCAAACAAAGCAAGAGTTGGCGCTGGTGGTGGTCGAAAAGTGGAGACAGCGATTCTACTTGAGAAGACAACCACGTAGTATTTGTATTCTTACTAACTCTACGGCTCTTTCCCAACCCATGTCGGAATAAAATACAAACAGGGCGAACGATCACTTCATAACACCTCCCTCTTCCGTCGCGATGTTGGGTTTGGTTGGAATCCTCCTTCGTTATCCAAGTCGAAGGAAACGTCTATTGTGCAATACGGATATCGCAGCCCAGCACAACCAAAACCACGCCTCCAGAAACCAGCTTTAAATCATGAATCTGATCTCTCCATGATCATATCTGACTTCTTTTCTTCTTCCTTGACCTCAACGGCAAGTTTCCAACCACCGTACAACTGGTTCACGATGGCGCTCCGTCGGAGGACGGTGAGCTCCTTGACGGCATCAGAGTAGAGCGACCGCACTTTCTCTGGATCTGATTCGTTCTAAAAGGAAGTTGGAATGTCAATCAAAGGATGAGGCGTATGGATTTGAGGGGGAAATGCAAGGACGAAACCAGGTCGCCGAAAGTAGATATAAGAATCTTCGATAGTACTCACTTGTATGGTACGGAAAGTGTCCTTTGTGCGGCTCACAAAGTATTCTCGGAAATTATACGAGCTGAAAGATTGCGAAGTACGCAACATGTTGTGGTACAGGCTCAGGATTGCCTGTCGACTTGGGGTGCCTATGGCTGACATGGCTGGTCAGGTTTTTCGATGACAATATAACACACAATGTAGAAATCCAAAATTTGGGGATTCAAATGAATGAATACCGGAGCGTCGAAGAAGGATGATGTAACAGCAAGAACATAAAGGCGGAGGTGACACTAGCAATTTGTCGTTATTATTTATGGAAGCCATCGTCACCCACGGTTTGGCAACTTGAACCTGGACTCCCACCTGGCACTACCAAGGGGAGGACTGCCAGCTGGCCTCGCATGGATGATTTCCTAAATTCCTACATTCCCGAGTTTTGATTCCTGCATCCTGACGTATAATGAATAAATAGGCGGGTATGTAAAATTAATTTGGCCTATTCGCAGAAATCCTCATGTCCTTCATTATCTTGCGCGATTTCCAGGCGTACGCATTTGAAATGAAAATTTACATTGATAAAGGACCTGAATTTGAGCTGAACAGGCTGATCGCCATGAAGCCTAATTTGACTCTCCTTGCCTGGGAAGAAGCTGCGCACGAGGTTAGTCCAGGGTTAGTCTTTTTGACACTTTCCTCCAGAAGGTGCTCGTCAACTCGACATATCGATCAACACATGGCAAAAAGTGTCACATATATCCAGCTTCTACGCAAATCATTCCATGGCCCTGCCGTAATCCATCCATTCATGGTCAACGACGGCGTTCTTTTGTAAATTTCACCTCGTCCCTAGATTTGTCCCAAGCAACCTTCACGACCCATAGCAGCCTTCACGACCCATAGCAGCCTTTACGACCCATAGCAACCTTCACGACCCATAGTAACCTTCACGACCCTTTGAGGCTGTTTTCAGTACACCACCCACCTTTTCCCCGACTTAATCCGAGCGTACATGTCCCTTCCGTCGTATCCGAGGTACATACCACTGTTTCTTTAGACTAAGAATTACCCTGAACTCTTACCTTATTTATTTAGAAAGGCTGTGCATTCTAGAGGCAGATGCTTATTTTCGCAAGTTTCATGAATGTTCAAATCAAGGAGACAAAATCTTTTGATGCAATCCATGATTTTCGGGCAAGAGTTTCCTTTGGGGGCCAAATCCGCTGTCTATAAAGGCAGACTATTTTGCAGGGTAGCGCGTACGTCAACGACAGTCTGTTGTACGTGTGCCATCTTTTTTTAATTTTTGCATTCAACTAGTTCTTCCTCGTTGACGAGACCCGAACGACGTTGATATTAAAGACAGGGAACGCTGGTCGTTTCCCTTCTTTATACCCACTCGATCCGCTCTTTTAACCCACCCCCGCAAGGGAAAAAAAAAACCGTAAAACTTCAAAAATGCTATCCAGCAGCTCTTCCTTCGTTAAACCTACGGATTCTCCGCCCGCCCATGCGGAGATTCCGGTTCTCACCTCATATTTCCCTCCCCAAAAACCCAAGAGTGCCTGGAGTAAGATCAGGTGAGAGGGCAGGTGGTCGAATGGTTCCGACGTATGATATTGACCACGGAGGATTGGCAGGCAAGCCATCCGCGAACCCATGGCCGAGCTGGCGGGTGTTGCTATATTCGTTCTCTTCGGTACTGGTGTCGATTGTCAAGTGGTCTTGTCTACAAACCAGGGCGTTGCTTCGTCTCCGAAAGGAGTGCGTTAACTTCAAGCTGCAGTGATAACGTGCTCCAAATTGACTTGTGATGTTGTAATAGGACTTCCTCTCCGTTAACTTTGGTTGGGCCATCGGTGGGTTTTATAGATTTGTTGATGGTAGTTTTCTTGATGCTAAGTTCTTGACGCGTAGGGCTGGCGATGGGTGCCTGGGTCAGCGGTGGTATCTCTGGCGGACATCTCAATCCTGCTGTGAGTTGTCCCCTTCGATTGCAAATTCGCAACCCCTAAGCAGGTGGTCAAATAGGTCACCCTGGCTATGGCCACTTGGCGTGGATTTCCCTGGCGCAAGGTTCCTGGTATGTTGGGCCCTTGATCCAGGTCGGTAGAATTAACTCACCGAAAACTCCCAATCACTATCAGCGTATATCTTCGCTCAAGTCCTAGGAGGAGTTATTGGAGCCGGTTTGGCGTACGGAAACTATGTACACGCCATCAATATCTTTGAAGGAGGCAGCGGGATTCGTACGCGAGCAACAGCTGGTTTGTTCGCAACCTATGCAGTGAGTAGCAATATTTCGCGATAAGAAGAACAAATCACTTAAATCACGGCATACCTTCATAGCTCGATTACATGACTGCTGCCTCGTGCTTCTTTGCCGAATTTTTAGGAACTGCCGTCCTCGTCCTCGTGGTTCTGGCTGCCACCGACAAGAAGAACAACGCTCCTCCGAAGGGCCTCCTCCCTCTCACTCTTTTCCTCGCTCTTCTCGGACTTGGAGCCGCTCTCGGTATGCAGACCTGTAAGTCAATTCGATAAACTCTCCGGAAAATTCCACCATTAATTCCTATTGCCAACTAGCTTATGCTTTCAACCCCGCGCGTGACTTTGGTCCCCGCCTTTTCCTGACATTTGCTGGGTATGGAAAGCAACTCTATATATACAGAAAGTAAGCTTCCTGATTCCAATTTTCGGATTTAATTTTGATCTTGTTTCTAGTCAATACTGGCTTTGGTGCCCTATCATTGCCCCCGTTCTTGGCGCTCAAGCTGCAGCGGCATTTTATGATCTTTTCCTTAACGAGGAGGATCCTCTAACCCGCAACTCCTTCTCGTAAGTGTTGGCCTACTCGTCATGCTTGTGGTTCCTCATCAAATCTACATGTAGTAAAATGACGCCCGCCAGCACCCCCGGTTCTTCTGTCTAATTCGCTGCCTGGATCTTGAGAAACTGTATCTTCATGAGATTGTATGTACCCGTTGCATTAGCAAACCTAATATCCCTCTCGTGTTGTTTTACCAGAGGCCTGTACTCGTGTACATCCTTTAAATTCTCCAGTTTCTTGCACCCGTTGTCACCTCCGATGTAAACGCGTTTTTGCAAATCTTCCAAAATTGAAAACTTGAAGCATCCTGTCGGTGCGTTATTCAATTGCCCAATGATGAAATACACGCGGCTATGTCCCCTCGTCAAAACCTTGCCTGCGTGACGGCATGCATTTTATACTCCTATGTAGGAACTAACTTTTGACAAATGAAAGGCGACACACAGAGCAAAAAACCTCAAACTTTCCTATCCTCTGTCAAATTTTACATAAATGCCAACTGGTGAGTTCAAAATTCCTTGGCCATCAGCAAGTTGACAGTTTACTTGTTCGCTTTTTGTCGCTTGTTCACTTTTTTCCCATGAAATTCCGATGAAATGATGTGTTTTTCAAGGAAAATCCCTGCCAAATCAGTAAGTAGGCTTTCATGTCAGCTTTTTGCCGGTTGACACCTGGCTTTTTTGACTTGTCGCTCACTTTCCTTCACTTTTTTCACTTGCACACGCGGAAAAAAGCTAATTGTTAGCTTCCTGGTGACTTGTTCGACCGCACAACCAACTCAACTGGCACATATTTCTGATTAGATTCCCCTTACCAGGTCCATGACAGAAAATGGATCAGCCGTTCTCCATTTTTGGAACCAACCGTTACCCTCCCTTTTCTGAGGCAAGGTTTAACGTTTTCCGTGAAGACCTGTATTAGCCCGCAAGTGCGCGTGCCCAACCTATTGAGTTAAATCAAACTTTTGCCGTGCTGTGAGTGGACGAACAAGATAAAGGATAAAGGTGATTGGCTATCATTTCTGACGCTCTTCAAAAATTGTGACCTTCTGCACTCGGGCGGTACCTAAGTCCGTAACTTTAAAGAGGTAGTTGAACATATGACTGAGGTCGTGCCCATTGCTCGTGTCGAACGGGCTGTGGCGGATTGAGTGCCTGCTCGCTAACGTCGTTTCTGACAAGTGGGTTGGACTTTAAATATGGTTCCGCTCAAGGTTGAGGTGCATCATACCTTTCGTGGTTCCCTTCTGTGCCAGTATCGTAGCGGAAAAAAAAGAGTTATCCATGGCCTCGACTAACTTTCAGGAGGCGACTACCTCAGCCGCATCCAATGACTCGTCGAGTGCTCCTGCTCACCACGTAGCGTTTGCAACCTTCGCTGAGCCAAAGCCGAAGCCACTCATTCCAAGGATTAGGTGCGCATTCTAAATGATTATTTCCGAAATTTAAATTTATCCGTTGAACACCTCATACAGAGAGGCTATCCGAGAACCTATGGCAGAGTTCATCGGAGTAGCAATCTTCGTTATCTTTGGCGCCGGCGCAGACTGCCAAGTTGGGCTCTCCCGAAATGTCAATGTGTCCTCGTTCCCGAAAGGCGTGCGTCTATTTCTATTCTGTGCGGGGGTCGATGACCTCTGACAGACAGAAGTATCCTGTGCGGGCTGATGACTTGGTTGAATAGGAATATATTTCAACCAACTACGGTTGGGCAATTGGTGAGATCTACCACAGCCCTCACTGACGGGAGTGTCATCAAATATATTGCCCGCTCAACGTTCCTTTGATGTCTTTTCATAGGGCTAGCAATGGCTGTGTGGACGAGTGCAGGTATATCTGGAGGGCATGTTAATCCTGCGGTAAGCCACGGCGTTCGTGAGCTTGATGCTCTTGGTTGTAACATGCATACCTTTGGAGATAACGTTGGCGTTGGCGACATGGCGCGGTTTCCCTTGGAGAAAAGTCCCTGGTATGTTTATTCGAAACACTTGACTAATCTCCTTGAATTGAATATTCTAAATTTAAATACTCGTTTCCAGTGTATATATTTGCCCAGGTTATGGGAGGTGTCGTAGGCGCTGGGTTGGTGTATTCACAATATATCCGTGCCATCGACATCTTCGAAGGTGCACGGAATGTACGAACTCAAGCGACTGCTAGTTTCTTCTCGAGCTATGCAGTGAGTATCCAAATCCACAATCTCATACAGGTGGTGGCGTTGATCAAAGCACTCATCAAATTCTCCAAATTACATCAAAGCTCGACTATATGAATCCCGCCACATGTTTCTTCTCCGAGTTCCTGGGAGCCGCAATTTTAGTGTTCGTCATCATGGCTGCCACTGACAAGAATAATGCGGCACCTCCCGATGGGATGTTGCCGCTTGTTCTTTTTTTGACTCTCCTTGGGCTGGGGGCTGCCCTGGGCATGCAGACAGGTACGCGGCGTAGTTGGTCATTTCGGGCTACTAATACGTTTGAACCCCGGAAGCCTTCGCGTTCAACCCCGCACGCGACTTCGGACCGCGCTTATTTTTAACGATGGCGGGATATGGGAGAGAATTGTATACATACAGGAAGTGAGTTCTCGACGTACTTCTTTTCTATCGAGAGAGAGTTTGGGAGCAAAGGGGCTACGGGTCGTGGAGCATTTCGCGTGTTATATAATGGGCCTTACTCCTGAGACTCAGAGTCGTTCAAGCTGCCCGTTTTAGTTAACTGACGGCTTTCTTGATAGTCAATACTGGATCTGGTGTCCGATACTGGCACCCATTCTCGGAGCTCAGTGCGCCGTTGGGCTGTATGACCTCTTTCTGTATAATCCCAGCGGCGCGAATGCCGTGGTTAATACCAAACCGTGAGTCCAGCAGGGCAATTCTTCGTAGCTTATTTGTCCAGCATTTGATTCTCTGCGTAAAATATTTTGCTGAGCAGGGTCCCGTTTTATAGTGATATCATGAACTCCAGCAAAGATAATGGAGAAATGAAATTTGCCGTTTGATCGCAAAGGTCACGGTCCAGGATTCCAAGCACGATCGTCGGGCCTGGTGATTGCGCCACATGAATTATGCGGCGTTAAACTCTATTTCCTCACTATCTATATCATATAAGGCAGCTAAAAAAACGATGTATTCAAAGTCAATGATATTGCCCTACTCAATTGCTTAACTGGGAATGACTATCATTGCCAAATCTTTGTTCTAAGGTCTCCTGGGGTCTCCTCTAGTCATCAGTAACTTTGCCCGATTGTTTTTGGCGGTTTCCGGATCCCGGACTCTTGGCAACTTGGAGAAGCTACTGATGTGGGCTGTACATCCATAAATGTAAATGTCTTATACACGGCAGTACACGGCCAATCCCTATCCCTGTACATGGCAAGCTTATTTTTATACA
>Ga0307517_10013725_pt1 | contig 10973 bp, 7 predicted proteins | sample 23_EM_MG_FD_194515 | JGI IMG/M metagenome (GOLD analysis project Ga0307517, IMG submission 194515) | Populus trichocarpa ectomycorrhiza microbial communities from riparian zone in the Pacific Northwest, United States - 23_EM | ecosystem: Host-associated > Plants > Roots > Unclassified | place... | reverse complement strand
GCTTTAACTAACAGGTAAAAAGCATGGAAAATGCATCAAGTGCATAATACAAAAGAATAAAAATAGAAAAAGTCTCATTTACATTAAAGAGAAATTATTAATTATATTAGAAGTTATAGAGTGAAGATGTTTGACTTTGTATTTTTATTTGCGTTTGAGTGCATTGGTACGAAAAAACATCAATTAATGTTTTTTTTTTATAGTATTTTTCAATAGTTTTGATATACTGATGTTAAACATAAAAAAATCTGACGGAATTATTTTCATGTAATTTAAGCGAATAACACTTTTGATAAACATCTTACACCACAATATTAAACACACACTTTTATTCTTAAAGGTGTTCATGGATATAGTTTGATCGGTTTTGGATCTATAATTAGATCAAACCTAACTTCTGATATTTTACAAGTTATAAACTCGACCCATTCAATTTTTTTTAACCCAAGTGGGTTGAATATATTGAATTGAACTAAATTTTTTATATATGGATATTAGAGATATTCATGAACGGGATTTATATTGCTAATTTTCATGGATCCATATTTCGAGATAGACTTATAGCATGGACTATATATGTCATGGAACCTTCTTAGAACTAATTTTCATACCTTGAACCACCATTAAATTCTAGTTATCTTATCTTTCCTACGATGAAAAGACAAATATTTTTTATTACGTTAAAGAAATTTAATTGGAACCCCACTAACAAGAACTTCAGAGTCAAAACATTTCTAAATAAAATAAAATAAAATAAATTCTCAATTCATAAACTATCAAATATAAAGATAAAAAGAGTATAAAATATATGGATTAGGTTTAACTGAATTTTAAAAATTTCAATCCGTCATCCGATCTGTCATATCTATTTTTTAGATTTCTTAATCCATTATTATAGATAATAGGTCAAGAAAAAAAAAATTAAAATAAAAAAAATTAAAATTTTTTTAAATACAAAAACAAAAAATTCCTTGAGTTCGCAAATGATATCCATCCATTTTAGAGCGTGTTTGAGAGTGTGGTTGCAGTTGCTTTTAAAATTGTTTTTTACTTAGAAATGCATCAAAATAATATATATATTTTTTAAAAATTATTTTTGATATCAGCATATTAAACTGAACTGAAAACACTAAAAAAATATTAATATAAAGTAAAGAAAAAAATAAATTTTTTTTAAATATTTTCTAAAATATTTTTTTTTTAAAAACGGTGCGCTAGACCTTAGAGTCGGATGATGCATCAATGAGAGAGGAATTCTGAGTAATAATAAATGGCACGGTGGAGTTAATTTGGTGGTGGCTCTTATTTTGTAAACGATTCTCATGAGTTAGTTGCGGATCTGACAGGCTACGTGGATAGCCTCCTTTCCATATAGGAATTTGGAGTCATACAAGGCACGGTGGAGTTTGGTGGTGGTTCTTACGTCATGGCTACTGATCAGCAGGGAGTACGAGGCGCTATATTAAATGTGCCAGTTCATTGAGCCTGATTCATACCAAGAAATATTTTTTATTCATGATAGCTCTACGATGGATGCTTTTCAAAAGTTAAAATATTTTCTAGACTATCTTTATTATTAAATCAAGATCCTCACCGATTGATTCTTGTATAGATATAATCTTGAAAAGAATTTCTGCAAATACACGGTTTTCCTGTCTTTACTGTTTTTGTCTCGTCTCTTCTACCAACAGACAGACAGAGTATCAATCATGTTTTCTTGAGTCACCAATGATCTGATTCCATTCACCGACCCCTGGTAGATTAGGAACCAAAACATTCTAGTTTTTGTAATGGTTAAAGTAAGAAATGCCCACTTCCAGTCTGAAACAACATCTGTGATTTCGTTTGTCCTAAAAGATTCAGCTTTAGCTCCATTGCAATGAGCCAAGCAAGCAGCTTTACCATATCTGATGCCTTTTTTCTTTGATCTTAACCAAGGTTTCACAACAATCAAGCACTGAACCATCAAACCATCTCTACGGACCTGTTTAATCATATAGAAAACCATACTTTTGACACAGAATCTCTTCAACTTTAATCAATTTGAAAGTGGGACACATTAAAATACTATTATCACCTTTCCATGTTCTTCCAGGATCTACTGCTAGGGCATTTAAGACCATGACAAGGCTTGCAAGTCCACAGCAGGCTGGCTCTGATTGGGTTTGATCGGAAGGTATTAGTTTGAAAAATGAATTCATAGTCTCTCCTTCAAGTGCTTCAATGTCTAACATTTCTTATGCAGAGCCCAAGCCTGTTGGACCAAAAACAAAAAAAGAAAAGGACCGTCATTTCCGTACTATGTTCATTAGAATAGAACCAACCAGGAACCACCATTGCTCTTTCTGACTTTCCTGGCCAGATATTTCTTACACAACTTGGCATACAAGGCAAGATGAGCTGCGTGCCATTGGCATTTCTTCAACTACTAGTTCCCCGCTATTTGGTATTTGTTTCCATTAAGGTTTTGAATGGCATTCGGAATAATGCCAGACTTGTTAAAAATGCCGAGGGGAATCTCCAAACGCTGCTGCATGGCTCTTTACCTTGTGCTCTGTGGGACGTTTTCTGTAATTTGTGTGTGTGGAAGTAGTGAGGCTTTAGTTGAGACTTGACATGATAATGAATGCACTTTTGGAGAAGAAAATATTGATTTTTGAACTACTTTCTCGAGCTCATTGGGACAACTCAGCCTCTAGTACATGCAAGACTTTTGAATGATTAGCGACCCAACGAAAAATGACTCTGAAAACTCAGCATATACTCCACAAGAGCAGTCATACCTTTAATCGGTTAGCATGGTAGTTGATTCAGTTTTGAACAGGATTCAGTCCATGAAAGATGATCCTTGCCACTTACCTCAAGCTCTAGATCCATCAGGAACACTTAAAGCTTGCCCTACCGAGAGGTTTTCGTCTTTGGGTGACAAATGCAGTTCCTTGGCGAAAGTCATTTCAGTCCTTGGGGTTTTGTGGGTTATAAATCTTCCATGCGTAGGTAAAATCCTGGCTTAAAGATAATGAATTTACAGTAAACAGGTCGGCGCCAAGATCCTCTCTACCTTATTCTCTTGGCATTTTTTGAGGAGGTGGAGCTGAAGCCGTGGAAAAGCTGAAGGAAAATGAATAAAAGTAGGACCTCTCTTGAAGCAGAGTGGGGAGGTGTTCGGTTGAAAAAAGAGCATGTATTTCTTGCAAAAGTCTCTCCTCTTTGATACCAGACCATGTTTCTAGAGGCAAAGCTAGTAGAAGTGCTGTTAAGACATCGTCGCCAGCCGGGACATCCCAATGCGGCTGCTTTGACCACAGCCGCCGCAAATCAGTTTTGTTTGAGATGAAGGAACCAGCACATCAAGCTCTTGCTCACTGACACATCTACAGCTATCCCAGAAACCAAAGTGATGGCTTGTCACTGTTTTCTCTTTCAAGCACTTCACACAAGTATCCTTACAGCAATACCCTTCCACAGAGCCATGTTTCTGTGCCCCCTGGCAACGTCCACTTGCAGCAATGTCCCGCAAGTCATCTCGTTAACCTAGAATTCGCATGTTTCTGCAACAAGAATTTGATGAGGACAAAAATGCCGCAACATGTTTAATAAGGCCAGTCTCCTGCACCTGTTCCAGTGCCTCTTCCTGCCAAAAGGGCGAGTTCAAAATTTTAAGGGCAAGAGCTTAAAAACTGCAGAGCAACACCCTACAAGTTTATGAGGAAGAAATAAAGGAGATGGCTATACAACACCTTGACTGAAAGCCTTCCTTTCTCCTCTAGGCTTAGACTTCAACCACCATCCTCCTGCCTCCGAACTTCTGCAACCACTTGAAGAACTCCCCAAAATCCGACGGGAGTGATGTGAAAACAGCATGGAGAACTTTGTTGATATCTTTCACATCCTCTGACTCTAAGAGAAGAGGAAATCATCCATTAAATACTTTGCAACACCAGCCCAACTCTCACGCTTGCAGCTCTGCTAAAAGGATTAAATTTGTTACAGAAAACAGACAATACAAGTCAGCCAAAATACCAGAATTCTCCAGGCAGGTGCATGCCTGCGACAAACTCATTCTTGCATTTTTCTTTCCTACTCCAGCCATTCACAGATATTTACAGCCACAATGCCTATCAGACAAATATTTTTTGAATAATTTAAGCTGTAGAGTTGGTGAGATTTAATTTTACGATCATTTACTAATAATATAATAATATTAAAGAATAATTTTGATTTAATAATTTAAATTATTAAATGAGACTTTAAAATATTATTTATATTATTTCACAACATTGTAATCTCCATCTTTATCATAATACACTTTTAAATAAATAAAAAAAATTAATACATAACTAAGCAAGGAATAGTTATTTTTTTTTAAAATAAAAAAATTATATTTATAAAACCTAACTCAACTTATAACTCAAGTTAAAACCTACAGTTTTTTTTTTATTTTCACAATCCAATTTGTTTATGAAGTATTTTTTAAATTATTTTTTATTCTAAAAAATATTAAATTGTATAATTTTAATATTTAATTACACGCATTATAAAATAAAAATTAAATCTCATTATATTAGGATAATATTCGAGAATAATATTTTTTTATTGTAAATTTATTTAAAATTATAAAAAAATATTAATTTTTTAAAAATATTTTAACACAAATGCAGCCTATATCATTGATTTGACTAGCAGAGAGTGCTGTTAAATTTTCTCCAGCTCAGACGCTTACCTAACCGTCTCTCTGTCTCTCTGCAGCATCTGTCTTTTTCACTCCAATCAACTATCAAAGCAATTATCTTCTCTTTGCTAATTTTAGTTTTTCTCTCATCAAGAAAACACAAGGTGCAAAAGCTTGAGAAAGCCAAAGCAAGAAAACAGAGGTGGTTCGTAGCCCTGTAAGATAAGAGAGAGATCTGAAGATAAAGTAAGGGAAGAAAGAAAAATGAGTTTCAGGGATGACAGTGAAGATGGAAGGGGAGATATACGGAAACCATTTTTACACACAGGGAGTTGGTACCGTATGAGCTCAAGACAATCTAGCATGATGGGCTCTTCTCAGGCCATTCGTGATAACTCTATCTCTGTCGTTGCTTGCGTCTTGATTGTCGCTTTGGGCCCCATCCAATTCGGTTTCACCGTAAGTAACTTATCCTCAACGTCTAAACACTTCTTCTTTCTTGATTGTTTTTTTTATGTTGTTTCTTTCTTGTTTGTAGTCTGGTTACTCTTCACCAACTCAAGCTTCAATAATGGCGGATCTTGGACTCACAGTATCCGAGGTTTGGTTTGGTTTGATTTTGAATATGTTGCTGTTGTCTTGTTGTTTAGTTTAGTATGTTTCTGAACTGGGTCTCTAAAACAATTGCTGTTTGTTGGGTTAGTTCTCTTTATTTGGTTCACTGTCAAATGTGGGTGCTATGGTTGGTGCTATAGCCAGTGGTCAAATTGCGGAGTATATTGGACGAAAAGGGGTATGATTGAGATTGATTTATGTTTTTTCTTTGTTGATTATATTGCTTATCTGGGACTTGGATCACTGAATTATTGATTTCTTGCTTGCTTTCTTCTTTTGGTTATTGATTGCAGTCTTTAATGATTGCTGCTATTCCTAATATTATTGGATGGCTAGCTATATCTTTTGCCAAAGTGAGTTATAAATTCTTAGCCATTTCTCGTGTTGACTCTATGCCTATTTAAAATGTTGGTAAGTCATTACAGTAATAAAGGATTGACCTTTTTTTTTTTTTTGGATTGAGTAGGATTCTTCATTTCTATATATGGGAAGGTTATTGGAAGGTTTTGGTGTGGGAATTATCTCTTACACGGTAATTTCTCAATGTTTATTTGGTTTTTCAGTTTGGGTTTGTGTTATAATAATGCACGGAATATTAGAGGTTTGTTGCTTGTAGGTGCCTGTGTACATAGCAGAGATAGCACCTCAAAACTTGAGAGGGGCGTTGGGTTCGGTGAATCAGGTTAGCTGCATTTTTTAGCTTATTCATTTCTGGAACTTGTGTTATGTTGGAATATTTAGAATCAGGATTTGATTGCTTTAAAAAATTAATCAAATTTTGGTATTTTGTTTCTAGCTCTCTGTGACGATTGGAATCATGCTTGCTTATCTGCTTGGATTGTTTGTTGAATGGAGAATACTTGCTGTTTTGGGTAATGTTCCAAAAGACTATCTCTGATTTCCATTCCACCAGAGAGATGAAATTCTCATCTTAAATATTGCTCTTCTTGTTCTACCAATCATCATGGTCATATTTTTTTTAAAAAAAAGCAGCGGTGGAATGAGTATAATTAATCAAATGATGGTAAATGACCTAACATTTTCTGATGATAATAACTTGATCAACTTCTTTTCAGGGATATTGCCATGTACAATTTTGATACCAGGCCTGTTCTTCATTCCAGAATCTCCTCGTTGGCTGGTAAACTTTATGAAGTGTGCTGTTCTCTTAATGTATCTGAGATATTGTTATGTTTATTGATGCAAGTTTCTTGCCGCCTCCTCTCCAAATCAGGCTAAAATGGGCATGACAGAAGATTTTGAATCTTCGTTGCAAGTTCTTCGGGGTTTTGATACTGATATTTCCGTTGAAGTGCATGAAATCAAGGTATTTAGTGTTGTTGAAATAATTTTAACTGCAACAAGTTGCTGTGCTTCTTCATGCGCAGCTTCATTGGATGCAACTTGCAAGTTGTTAGCCAAGGTAGTTTTTTAACTTTGCTAAACTGGCACTGTTTAGAGAGCTATAGCATCAACAAGTAGAAGGACTACAATCCGATTTGCAGAGCTCAAGCGTAAACGATATTGGTTCCCTTTAACGGTAATAATAATGCTGAGAATTCTTTTGTTTTCCCCTCTTCAGTAGACCTTTCTAAAACAAAAACCTAAGTTGTTTTGGTTAATCAATATCTGCACTGCAGGTTGGAATTGGATTACTTGTCCTGCAGCAGCTTAGTGGAATTAATGGCGTTCTATTCTATTCAAGTAACATTTTTGCAACTGCTGGTAAGCACAACCTATTCCTCCATCTACTCTGAATTCTGGAGCATTTTACCAGGTTCTTTCACCATGGCTCGAGAACCCATAAACCATTTTTCTCTTATTGAAAATAATACTGATATTTTCAGAAAAACTAATAGATTTTATGATTTTAACATATTGATTACATGTGCCATTGTGAGTGTAGAGAATCAATTCAGAAAAACTAGTTGTCCATTGCCATTTAAAGCTTGTGAACACACCTTGTATAGGATCTCTCTCTCTCTCTCTCTCTCTCTGGGAAAATATGGTCATCAGTGGGAAACTAGGAAGTCTATTCTGAAAAGATATGCTAATGTTTCCTGAATTAAGGAGTTGTGGTTGTGCCAGAAAACTAGATTAATCAAAGGATTTATTTGCACATATTACCTTTAAGTTGCTGACAATGTCTGCAATGAAATAATCTCACATTAATAGCCAACTTCTCCCAAGGGGTGCCACTTTTTATGTTTGATATATCAATCCTCATGTTGTATATGCAAATTGCTTTACATAAGTTCCATTTTAATTTTCCTAATCACGCAAGATCAGCTTAGTGTTAAACGGTTCTGATAAATTGCCTTAATTTTGAACAGGGATTAAAAGTAGCAATGTGGCTACAGTTGGGGTTGGTGCCATTCAGGTATAGCTTTTGGAGGACTTGCAAAATGATTTTTTCTTTTTCTGCAGTACAATGTGAATTATCTCGTGTCTCAAGAAGACTTTCTTAGACTGTAGTTGTAACTGGAGGTTTGTGGTGTACAGGTGATTGCAACTGGAGTTACAACATGGTTGGTAGATAGAACAGGTCGCCGGCTTCTGCTTATAGTGAGTCAAAGCAAAACCATAGTTATTATGATTAAAAATTCTTGCTTGGATGAATAGCAATTCAAAGCAATTTCCTTCTATTTTGTCACAGGTCTCCACTTCTGGGATGACTATCAGTCTCCTAATTGTTGCTGTATCGTTTTTTGTGAAGGTAAGTACATGGTGAATTTGTTTGTTCTTTTCTTGATACTACAAGCAAGATTGGCAGTTACCTGGTTATGCGGCAGCATAAGGTTTTTTTGCCCTCCATGTTGTTAATTGATTCAGGGGTTTGTGCCGGAAGACTCTAGTTTGTATAGCATATTGGGGATCTTGTCAGTAGTTGGAGTTGTGGTAAGTAACATTTATACTGCAGTAGCTTCCCAGGTTTTTTTGTCTTTTGTTTTTTAAAAAAACTTGCCAGTTTCTAAATTCCTGGCAAACCAACTTTTTTCAGGCCATGGTAGTTACCTTCTCTTTGGGAATGGGAGCCATCCCGTGGGTAATAATGTCGGAGGTACAGATATTTGATTACTGTTTAATGGCATTACTGCTTTCAAATTTGCCTGTTCTCATCATACTTGACAAGATTTTACTTGCTTTGATGTTTCAAATAAAATTCAATATCTGGCCACATTGCTTTAGATCATCTTGTGTTTTTGCATTATTTGATAACCTTATTGAGGTTCTCCAAACCATGCGATTATTGAATGCCTCATTGTGGGCAAGCTTTCCTGCTTCTTTCATGAAGACTGGGCTGATAGATTAGTGCCTCTGTATCTTGAAAGGATAGCCATGATTCTTGGCCAATAACTGTAATAAATATGTGAATGCAGATTCTTCCGGTCAACATTAAGAGCCTTGCTGGAAGTGTAGCAACACTAGCCAACTGGCTGATCTCCTTTTTGGTCACAATGACTGCAAATTTGCTCTTGGATTGGAGTACCGGAGGTTTGCTTCTCAATCTCTCTGACTAAAAGAAGGATCACCTTCACTGTTATAATAATTTAAACATGTTTCTTATGAACAGGAACTTTTATCATTTACTCGGTTGTGAGTGCTTTTGCTGTGGTATTTGTGAGTATGTGGGTTCCTGAGACGAAAGGAAGAACATTGGAGGAAATTCAAAGCTCCTTCAGATGAGGTTTTCTTGGTTTTTGTTTGTATGAAATCATTCTTTCTTTTTTCCATTGAAAGAAGCCAGTCTTGGCATTTCCCATTTGTATCAATCTTGTTGAATATGCTGACAAATACGATAAAAATCTTCCCAGCAGAAAATGAATTGAGTTATATGGTTAGTGAAATGTTTCTGACCATCATGGCTCAGTGCAGCCTGGAACACAGGTCATACTTCCTTGATGGACCCTAGGACATCTGCCGTTTAGAGACATCCATGATGATATGCTGTGATTTTTGTCTCCATAATTCATCGATGTGGAAAGCAAATTATCTGGACATAGCAGAAGAGAGAAAATTAAGATAAAATTTCCATGTTTAAACTGAATTTTGCTGCACAAAAAGCACATTACCATTGTTTTACAGAGTCAAATATCATGCTACCGTTAGCTTAACATACTGAATGGACATGCATCTAGAGAACTTCAAGAGTTAAGAGCATCAGGTATGCAGTTCATATTCGTTTTGATTCAAGGAATGGCCTCACTAGTTAAGAGATTATCCTCCTAGTTTCTGCATGCGTAAGTTAATGTTGATTGCTGCAATATTCATCTTCCCTTTTTGCGAATTAAATTGTCCAAGACCCATGATTGGATGATCTGCATTTAATCAATGAGTTGACTAAATTAAAAAGAACAAGAAAAAAGAAAGCCTAATTCACACACACACACACATGTTGGATTGATTTAGTAACTTTTTAGGTTTATATATATATATATATATATATATATATATATAAGGTATTTTTTTTAGAAAATATATTAAAATAATATTTTTTTCTGATATATATTTTTTATTTTAAATTTCAATATATCAAAATTATAAAAAAAATTAAATTAATAGTTTTTTAAATAAAATATATTTCTAAAACACTAGAAGCTATTGCATTTCTAAACATTAACTGAAAGATTCTTATCGTCCCAAATCAGTAATAAATCAGTAATGGAAAAGGAAGATAATTATGTTTAATAACAAAGTTATCAATTAATTTATTTTGATAAATCATGATAATTAAGTTATATATATTTTTTTCAATAAAAGAAATGGAAAGGTGGAAAGCAAAAGAAAAATAGAGAAGAAAGGATAAGAAAATAAAAAGCTGTCATGGATTGGGAGTCCCTTTGATAATACAAAACCATACCAACCATTAGTCAGCTCAGCTAGCAAACACAACCGGAAGGTATCGGTAGCTGTCGAAAATTGACTGGCAGATATGATTATGATTTAAAATGTATATATATTACAATTATATATTATATTTATGTACAACACCAAAGTTGTTTATTTGTATTATTTTTTAGTTTAATATTTAAATTTGAGAATCTAGTTGCATATAATAAACCATGTTTAATTTTAAATGATTCTTTTGAGATGCTGTCTAATCTCACGTTTAAAGATTTTATTGAAACCTTTATTTTTTTACCTTGACATCAACATAAAAAAATAACATTAATTTTATTCTAGATAAACAATTTATTTTTATCAGGGATGATGAAGTTCAACTATTCCTAATTTATTAGGTGGGCCAACTTGATTAAAATTGCACTTTGATTACTAAAAATACATTATAGATTGATCAAAATCTTCGAAAGCACTATCAAATTTGCTCAGAGCTATACTCGATGAAATCCAACCTAGAAAAATTGATGGGGAAACTAGATCTACACCGCTGATTATTCAAGTATATAAACAAAAACGATAAAAAATGATCTAATTTATCATTTTTTGGTTGAGGGGCTAAGCTAATCTAAGACTATTTTATTGTTTTTTGTTCATTTATTTTAAATAATTTTAATTGATGAGTATAATAGTAAGATATATATATATATATATATATATATATGCTGTGAGACAGTTATTTTATTCATCCTCCAAATTTACTCTTCTTTGTGGCTTTTCTTTCTCCACTTTTAATTCTTGGCTTCCTTCTCTCTCTGTTTTTAGTTTTCTTTAGTTTTTTTTTTGT
>Ga0307517_10013724_pt1 | contig 10973 bp, 7 predicted proteins | sample 23_EM_MG_FD_194515 | JGI IMG/M metagenome (GOLD analysis project Ga0307517, IMG submission 194515) | Populus trichocarpa ectomycorrhiza microbial communities from riparian zone in the Pacific Northwest, United States - 23_EM | ecosystem: Host-associated > Plants > Roots > Unclassified | place... | reverse complement strand
AAACCATCAATATTAATTTATATTTTTTTAAATTATTTTATAACTTCAATTTCAAAAACATTCTTAACCAAACATATTAAACTACTTTTTCTTCAACCTCAATTTCAACCACAGTTTTAACCAAACACCTATTTTTTCAAACCAACCACAACTAAAAGTACTTTTTATAAAACAACTTTTTTTAAACCACAACCATAATAGCTACCGCAATACCAAACACACTCTAAGTAAGGAAGTAAAAACAATGACCGTTTATTTTTTCGTTTTATTTTAATTTATTTATTTGTTAATGTTAAAAATAATTTTTTAAAAATAAAAAAAAATATTTTTAATATAAAATCTATTTTAAAAAACGATAATTAACTTAAGGTTGGAGACTTTGACTTTATGTTTTGTAACTCAATTCCTAGTTTGGATTTATGGAGGCTACCGTCTAAAAGTCTATATTTCTGTTTTTTCTGTTCTCTTACCTGAACGACCGGATTTCTACAAGACTCTTCCTCTCTCCCTCATCTGCTTCTGCCTGCATTACAACTTGCTTTGATCTATCCATTTCTGCTACTGCCATTAGCCAACACCAACCGACTAAGGTGATCTAGAGCCATTTATTTGCTTATCTTTTTTATTGCCAATAAACTGTTGCACAATGGAGATACAAAGAAAAGTCATGAACTTGTATTTCAACAACGGCTTAAACAACAAAGTCGGAATCTTTATTTTTCCTTTTTAGTTTTGTGTCTTTTCAGCAATCAAAGGAACAAGAAAGAAAGTTTCTTGCTTCTCAATCCTTTGTTTAATGATGTTGAACTAGTAAGCTAGATGATTAGACAGTAGGGTAGGGCTGACATTATTATTTCCTGCTGGCTTTAGAATCTCTTGGATGAAGAGTCTTGTTATCAAGGGCTTAAATTGTGCAAATCCCATGTACAAGTTTAACTCATAAGTTCTGATCCATGTTTTTAGTTCAATCCCATAATGGAGTCATCTGGTTCAGCTCAATGAACATCACCACGTTCATTTGATTCAAGTTTTGTTCTTTATGTTTTCTCTTTATTTCTCGTTTTGGTTGTTCAAAGACCATTGTCTTAGTGCCCTTGTTTGAATTTGTTGTGCTTATTTACTCATGCACTTTGAAGATATTTGTGTTCAAGGAATCTGATTTGGGTCTGCTTCAAGTGCTTTTTAGGTCTTTTAATTCATACAAATATTTTTCTCAGTATTTTGCTTAAAACGTTTATGGAAGACTGTCAAGTTATTGAGACGCCATGGTCATTTGGATGCTTTAGAAATTGGAATCTGCCAAATAACTCAATCGGTTTTTTGAGTTCAATTATTGGTTTGCCAACAGTTTTATACTTCAATTTAATACCTTCAGAATACTAAAACTGGAAGAGTATTTTATAGTTTTCAGATTCTCAGTAAGGAATATTCTTACTGGGGTCTAAATGTGATCAGGATCTTCTTTGAAAATTTGAATGCCTGTTATGGAAAATGCATTACAGTATTTCCTGTAATTTGCTTTGCTGGTAGTTTGGGCACTCATATTTAAGTCCTTTCGGTACCAGATTCTTTTTTCTATGGCAAAAAGCTTGCATTTCGTATTCATTGTTTACCTTCTATAAAGTATGAGAAACTGTGAGAATGTGCTATCTGTTTGCATGCGCATAACGTATTGATTAAGAGGGGAAAAAAGAACATTTGCAATATGATTGTCGTTGCCATCATCATTTGACTGACAAATGACTCCATACCTTTGTCTTTTCAATCTGTCAGGAAATAACTATCAAGTTTTGATTGTGCAAGAATAGGCTTACGTGAATGGGATTTCATAATGATTCATGATTTAATTTTTTGCAGGGCTGGGACTTGATTTTGGTGGAGGCATTTGTCCATCCTAACAATCTGCTGATGAGTTGTTTTTCTTCTTTTTGCAAAAGGAAGGGAGTTTCCAGAGCTACACAAACCACAGAAGTTGATGATGGTATGCAACTGAATAGACTAATTGTTGTCTCTGTTAAAGAGAAAATATTTGTTAACTGACACTCTTCCTTTTATTATGATGGTCTGAGAATTTACTGAATCAATTTCTCTCAGGCCTATTTCTATGACCAAAAAGTTTCTGAGGTGAAATAGCAGTCGTCACATAAGCTGCGCACAGCACGATTCTCTGACTTGCTTTTCCTTCTTGTTTTTTTCCCTCTCCTTTTCTTCTTCGGCAAAATGGGCACTTTCTCAATCACACACAAAGCTCAGTGCTCATATTAATTTTTTTTATCCTATGTACTATGAAAAAACTTATGATGGATTTATATGGTACAGAGGTTTCATGGGCACAGAACACTTGCTCTTACACTTACAGGGAATTGCGAATGGCCACTGACAATTTTAATCCAGCCAATAAAGTTGGAGAGGGAGGTTTTGGCTCTGTTTACAAGGTGATTTTACATGCTTATGGCTTTGTAAACAACCTCTTAGGGGATTCTGAGGGTTTTAATGCGTTGCTATTAAATTGCTCCTTGATCTGAATTCCAGTGATTTAATGGACAGGGAATGCTCAAAGATGGCACCATGGCTGCCGTAAAGGTACTGTCAGCTGAATCAAGGCAAGGTTTAAAGGAGTTCTTGACAGAAATAAAAGTGATTGCAGATATAGAGCACAACAACCTGGTTAAATTGTATGGTTATTGTGCAGAGGGAAACCATAGGATTTTGGTCTATGGCTATCTTAAGAATAACAGCCTTGCACAAACACTTCTTGGTAAGCCCACCATTCATTCATGATTTTTGTTTGCAAACAGCTCATGTTATAAATTTCCTTCATCTTTTAGGTGGAGGCCATAGCAATATCCAATTCAATTGGCCTACAAGGCGCAAAATATGCATTGGAGTTGCACGAGGGCTTGCATTCCTTCACGAGGAAGTCCAGCCACATATTGTTCATAGGGATATTAAAGCAAGTAATGTTCTCCTTGATGATGAACTCGAACCCAAGATTTCAGACTTTGGTCTTGCAAAACTTTTCCCAGCCAACCTGACTCATATTAGCACAAACGTTGCTGGAACTGCGTAAGTTCATAAACTCTGTTATACTTTCTTCTAACAGGTATTGTATTTGATTCTTTGTAAAATGACATGCAACTCCTAGAAGTTTGTTTTACTAGTGTTTAGCCTAATTGTTGCTTCTTAGTTGCCTTAACAAATAAGATGGATGGCCTCAACAATGTCATACTAGTGCATTTCCTCTCATATATTTCCCATGCTATATATCTCTGAGGTGGGTGTGATCATCTAACAATGGCCCATACCTTCCTTCATAAGTTGGGTGAACAGACTGTTATTACTCTTAATTTTTTATGCATTATGATTTAATTGAACAATTTAATATGCAGAAATTAAATTGAGACAAGCTACTGTGGAGCCTGCCAAAATATGTAGTATGCTTATCGAAAAGTGATAATATGAGACTTTGACGATATGGATTTGAGCCATAGCTAAATAGAATTTCTTTTTGCATATTTGACCAAATTGTCTGTGGAGCCATAGCTAAACAATTTCATGTTCTTGTTTCACATGTGCAGAGGATATCTGGCGCCAGAATATGCAATTCGAGGTCAGTTGACAAGGAAAGCTGATATTTACAGTTTTGGTGTTCTATTGTTGGAAATCGTTTGTGGGAGGTCCAACACAAATAGGCGATTTCCTCTAGAAGAGCAATATCTGGTTGAAAGGGTATGAGCCTTTTGAACTCACTACAATTTTGTCTTCAGTGCTTTTAAAGAAAATTCAGGTCTTATTCTTAATAGAATATTAAAGATAATTCTCTTTAACAAAGAGCAGAGTTTCTTTCCTTGATAGCTAATCATTACTGAGTACATACAAGTTAAATTGCTTCAATCTGACTACTCACAAGCTGGGTTATCGATTCCTGCATCTAACATTTATTTCAGTTATGCTGTATTTTCCTAAAGTGATACATCTTTGTAAGCTGCATTTGCATTGGCTACACTCGGTTTCCTTTCTCTGTTGAGTTCATGTAAAAGGACCAACTCTTCATTTTCAAATGGTATGGAGTCTTAGAGTGCGCTCTTATTTTGTGCATATGACCATGATGTTTTCTTCATGGTGTTCCATGTGGGCTTTCTTGACTTGTGATGATATGGACTACATTGGTGGTGTTCAGTAATTTCCTTGTAATATAGGAATCCATAGGATTAGAAGACAAAAACAGCTTTCAGTTTTAATTAGGTAGCCAATTCTTTTTCCAATGAGACAAATGTTACTTATGTTGAACTTCGTGTTGGGGGAGTGCTGTTCTGATGTCGTTTCTTATGCATTATTCTGTAGAATAACACTGCAAATGTATCTTTGCAGATCACTTCAAGTTGAAGCGTCAGCCATCAAAACCCTCTAGAATAAATGCTCATTTTTGCTCTATGTTGGATGGATCAATTGCCCATTTCAAACTAGAAACACCATTCCATCTTCAATCTACAATTCTACGTCTTGAACTTTGAGCTCTTTATTATTTTAGGGAGTCAGTATACAAGCATTATTTCTCATATGAAGCATCGGTCTTTCCTTTTCTGCCCTGCTCTAGTTTCATAACCCTTACTTCCCAATTCCTCATGTCAGTTAGAGCTGAATGGATTTTGCAATCGATTCCTAAAGCAGTTATTAGATCCTCTATAGATGTCTGTTTCCTAAAGCAGTTCGTTCTAGGTTTAAAAAAGAAAAAGAGGAGCAGTCAGCTCTTATTTAGCGATTCTTTCAGTAATCAATGGCTTTTCAGCTTAAATGGTGCAATAATCTTATTTCATTTCTCAAATCAAGTTTTAACGGGCTTCAAAGTAGTTGTCTTTTGAATTTGGCCACACAGAGATCTTGTTGAGTAAAGATGCAATCTGCAGGTATGGGATTTTTATCAGAATCTGGAGCTGGTTAATTTGGTGGACACATCGTTGGCTGGGGATTATGATGTCGAAGAGGCTTGCAATTACCTGAAGATAGGTCTTCTTTGCATCCAAGACGTGCCAAAGCAGCGTCCATCCATGTCTACTGTTGTCATGATGTTAATGGGTGAGATAGAAGTGAATGACAAGATATCAAGGCCTGGCTTGCTGTCTGAATTCACGAGTTTTAAAGGTGACAAAATGCCGAAACACGAAGGTGGAAAAGACCAGAATAACAAGTGGGAAATGAAGAATTCATCTTCGACTTCAGTCAAGGTCGAAAATTCATCTTCATCATCAGGAGTGGACACTTCACACGCTACCATGACCTTCAGTTCTATATATGACCGGGGAAATTAACAGCATTCTCCAAGTCTTATTGTTGGGAGCAAATATGAGAGCCAGGTTTGCTTTCAAAAGAGATTTTTTGGTAGTGTTAACTTTTCTGGGAGTGAGAATCTCCGCGTAAATTCTTTTGTAAAAAAAGATGATTTTCTTTCCTCCCTTTTTTTTCTTAATAAAGAAGAGAAATATGAAGTGATCTGAAAAGATTTACTAACATTATCAGTGTCATATTATCACCATTTTTGTTGCTCTTTTCTTTTTTTTTTCTTTGGGTCTAGAAAGAATGCAGGCATTAAGCAGAGCTCTTTATCACAGTAGACTTTCAGTCTTCTATTAGTGGGCGCTGGTCTGTAGCTTAGCTGAAGACTTTGGGAAATAGCTTGCAACAGTTAAGAATTATAATAGGCATACTATTTATAGTAGCCGGCCTCAGCTCCATCTTGTTGCTGCTGTGACTTGAGCATCTATCTATCCACTTAAGCAGGACTTGAATTTGTTGTTGTTCAATGTGGACAATATTCATAATATAAGCATGAATGCCAAGGAAAACGAATAAAACAAGAAGCGGCAAATGCAGCCTCCAAAACGAGGTGCATCTAAACAAAATATGAATCAAGGAGAAGATGATCCCAACTGCTGAGGGCTCTCGGTGATCTTTGGAATTGAGGTCTGGCGCCAAGGGATATTATCTGAAACTGATGAAATCCCACTTGAGACGATCATGAGCCTTTTCTTCCTTTCATGCTTCTCATAAAATGAATGATCTCCTGAGTCACAATAATATCATATGTAATCTGCCTCCCTGGAACAAAGCTGCTCTGAAACTTGGTGACCGAATTCGGCAATAGATTTTTGTGTCTGCTCACGAGGAGCTTAGTTCTTGAAGTTGACATTGCAGAGTCCAAGTGGACGAATTGGTGTAGAAGCTCTGGATTAGGACATTTTTGAATTAAGACCAAGTAAGTTTACTTGATGTCTACCACATTAACTGAACCATCTATAATCTGACGAACATATTTGCAAACTGAGGGACCAACAACATGCCATTGAGATTGGTAGAAGAAAGGCTGGAACCCATCTCTGGACCAGGAGCTTTGAATGGTTTCATATCAAATAAAGATTTCTCCCTTTGACCAACACATTCAAGGATAATAAAAACATAAGCGTAATGAAAAAGATAAATAAGAAAGCTATTAAAATCAAAATTAAATTAGAAAAAACTAAAAGGGCTTAGCATCTCATCGTCGATAATACACTTATAGTTATGGATTGAAATGAAAAAATAACAGTTTTGCCCTTCTAAAAAAAGCCTTTCTCGTTATCATGTTGATTAGAAACACAAGACACTGTCTTCAAATTCTTTAGCATAATAAAATGACTTGTTTATCTTTAGAAGTAAAAAATTAATAAATTGACATCATCGGCTTTTTGTCCTTTTTACAGTCACGATAAAATAATTAAATTACTTCTAAAAATATTATTATCAAGCTTTTTTTTTTGTATTTTTTTTTTTTTATAAATTAAGTTGATTTAGGTGCAATTTTGTATTTTAGTATATATAAAATATTATTAAGAAAAATAATTGGCATATACGATGTCGTTTGATCTCCAAACTACACCTTTCACAGTGGTGTTGGTAGTGGCGCACCTAGTTCTTCCGAGCGGTATGGCTTCGACGAATTATTTTTCTTCTCCCTGCTCTTTTTTCTCTCATTGCCTCAGGTTTCATGCCGGCCCTTCTAAAGATTAAATGTGTCATGTCAGTTTGTATTTATATCATTTTTTGTTTTCATTCTTTTGATTGTTATTTGTCTTTCTTTTAATGCTTTTCGTGTTTTATTTTGTTTTTCAATTCTATCCTTTATCATTTGATTTTATTTAATTTTTTTTTATCTAATTTGGTCCTCATTATTTTTATTGCTTTTTGTCTTTTTATTATTTTCTTGATTTATTTTATTTTTTAATTTCACCTTTCATAATTTATTTTATTTAATTTTTTATACCAGATTTAGTCCTATTTTTTTTAATTGTTATTTTTTTATTTTTTTTTTAATTTCATCACTTAATTTCTTTTATGCTGTCAACGCTGTCATTTTAAGCTACCAAAAAGTGATTAGCTTGTGTCAAAGCACCAAAACTTATGCGGTAAAAGTAAACGATTTCAAGAAATCTGAGCTGGGCATTTATAAAATTTATGAGGACGACTTCTTAGAAGATAAATTTTTGTTCTTTGATTTTGTAGATGTTGTCTCGTATTCGTATGAGCAAAAGCTATCCTTTCACAGTTACAGTAGTATTGAAATGATCCTCGCATTTGACTACTTGAGCATTCTTTCAGCTTTTCTGTGTCTGTTTTGTCCCCTGCAAGCAAAATCCATGAAGATATGGATCCAGTACTTGAAATTCTTGCACTCGTTTGAATTTTTGGCAAACAAAAACTGGGCAAGCTTCTCTTTTTATCAAAGCATATACATGGATAATTTTTTTGGTTATCTTTTACTTATTATCACATGTAAATAGACAAGTAATGTAGAGAGATTATGGAGGCTGGCTTGATCTTCGAAGAATATCGAGTAAAAACAATAAAAACAGGAACAAAAGGCTGATGAACAATTTCATCTTCTTCTGTAACATCTAAACCACAAAATCACAAAACATAGCACTCTGTACCCAATAATAAAACCCAACATCACAGCTAAATTGCTCCATTTTCGTGAATCTTTCAGGCCTCGCTGTCTGAGGAACCCACTTCCATAAAGTTTGCATTCCCCTTTATCATACTCTATGCACCTCATGTTGCCTTGCTCTCCTCCATATTCATTTATTAAAAAACATTCAAAGGGGTACTTGAATAAACTCAGATAGTGCATGAAAATCCAGTAACTAGGAATCTTATTCTTCGATATGAAGTAACCGGAGAAAAGAAAGAAGGATCCCATCAGTCCTGAAATCACTGACGTCCCCATTATGAAGTTAGGCACTAGTGCACTGAAACAAGCTACGAACGAATTCGACATCAAAATCACCATCCACACCACTAGAGAAAAGTACAGAAATCCATCAGTTGCCCTCCTCAATCCGACAAGCCAGTAAACAGGGGTAGAGTAGAGAAGAGCAACCATTAAAAGGAAAGGAAGAAAGATGAGGGTGTTTGATAGAACATAAGAAGAAACTCTATAAGCTCCTCTTGAGGTCTCTCTCGTCAGTATTCTTCTTTCTTGCAAAAAGATAGGCAGGCCTTCTGTTGTGGAAGATAGCAAGAAGGTGAGACTGAAGACAAAAAACCCGATTCGAGTCTGCAAAGCAACTTGCCCTGTTTTCTTTCCAACATTCAAGTATATGGTTCCAAGTATTAGTCCAGCGACCAGCGCTTGTATCACTCTTGTAGCAAATAGTTGCTTCGTTCTGAAAATGTTGCTGCAAAACCTTTGTCCTAGTATCAAAACCTCCCCCAATATAGAATTAGGATAGCAGAGAGGCTTTTCTTGATGATTGTTAAAGTTTGGGGTCCTCATGGTATGGCCTCCCTCATTTCTGGTCTCATGAGAGCATTCATTGGTGATTAACACTGCATTTTGCATTTCCAGGCTTTCTATGGCATCGATGGAAAACTCAAGCACGTTGACATGGAGAGGAATTTGATGACCAGAAAACTTCAGTCTTTCTTCAAGAGAATGCAATGAGCCATCATGGACAGCATATCCATTGGAAAGCAAAACAAAGCGATCAAACAGCTCGAGTATTCGAAAACCTGGTTGGTGGATGGTTAAAACAATGGTCTTACCTTGATTTACCACCATTGACTTGAGCAGAGTCGATACATGAAGAGCTGATGCTGAATCCAGACCTGAAGTTGGTTCATCAATGAAAACAACGGCAGGGTCATGGACTAAATCAACTCCAATCGAAACTCTACGCCTTTCGCCACCGGAAATGCCCCAATTTGATCCCTCACCTATCCTTGAATCTGCAATATGTTCCAGTCCAAGCTCCTTCAGTAGCCTTCTCACCCTATTAGCAGCCTCTTTTTTCCCTCCTGGAAGCCTTAAAAGTGCACTGTACAGTAGTGTTTCTTTAACTGTTAGAGATGGAAATAGAGAATCATCTTGAGTCACATACCCGGATATTCTCCGAAAATGTTTTTCTTTCATTGGCTGGCTATTTACCAGAACTTGACCAGACACCTTACATGAAGATATCTTTCCAGCAAGGATCTCTAGTAATGTGGTCTTCCCTGCTCCACTAGGACCAGCAATTGCGGTGATCTCTCCGGGCCTAGCTGCACAGCTCACGTCTCTCAGAATGAATTTTGGAACTCCTCTTGGAGTCTCTCCACAACAGATCCAGTTGAACTCATCAAATTTGCTGCATAACTTGTAGGACAATTTTTTGGTTTCTATTGTATACGAAGTTTTCTGGCCACCAGACACTGGTGCCTTCACTGGCAATTCCATTGAGAGGATAGAGGTCTAAAGAAAGTCCAAGCGGAAGAAGATGAAGATAGCATATGCAAGATATGCGAAGAAAAGACGGGAGATGAGCTAACTCACCAAACTGGGTGTTAGACACTAAGCTTGAAAAAAATGGCATGCATGGGCTTAGGCAGTTTACGCAATGGACTTAACTTGGTAGCGATTTCTATTTTCGTTCGGGGAAGTGGATTTCTGGTTGAGGTTTGGAGAGTTGGAGAGTTGCAAGAAAACTCAAGAATGGAAGAAAGAAAGAGCAAAAAATGTTGGTCATGAAGTATTTCAGGTGAGCTGATTATTGACTGTGTAAGGTTGGTGTAGGTGGCCTTACCATCTTCCCTACCCGAAATTGCCAGCTCCATATATTGGTTGTAAAATAATAAAAATGGCCTGAAAAATCGATGTGTAATGCTAGGATGCTAAAATGGTCAAATTGGGATTTGTGTACTCCTGACAGGGAAATTAATATTAAACTACAAATTTTTTCAAAAAAAAAAAAAATTGGGCACTTGAAAACATTATAGATTATGAGAGGAGTCACTATGAATTTTAATATTTCTCTTTTGTTTAGTGTTTGGAGAATTTCTAATTTTTTAGTGTTTGGAGAATTTTCTAATTTGATTCTTTTTTTAATTTTATTTTTAAAAAGTGTGTTTATGATTTAGGGCTGATAATTTTTTTATTAACTTTTTATGGGTATTTTTATATTAGATTGATTATTGATTTAGTACAATAAAATTTAGTTTTATTGTCATGAAAATTAAAACTTCATTGCCAAAATTGACAATGAAACAAAAAACAACCTCTTTTCATTAGGCGTGACTTTAAAAACATTATTCTTAAAAAAATAAATTGCTTTGATCCTTTTAAGTTTAGATTAAAAAAAACATTATTTTATTCTCAATTCATTCCTTAGATTTGAGTGAAAAAAAAGAATGCCATACAAAATTGATAGAGCAAAGAGAAAGTAGTTGATTGGCCAATCTGGCTAAAAAAAAAAAACATTATTGGTGTCAGCGAGTTTTATTTGATGATAGGAGTTTCATTAAAATGTTTACACCCTTCATCTTGCCGAAAAAGTCTATTGAGGCTCAAAATTGTTTTTGAATTGGGATAATTTTTAAGTTTTTTGATTGATTAAATGTTGGTTTGAGGTTAAATATGAGTTTATTGAGATTTGTGGGGATGTTTCTTATACAATTTTAGGTGA
>Ga0307517_10013723_pt1 | contig 10974 bp, 11 predicted proteins | sample 23_EM_MG_FD_194515 | JGI IMG/M metagenome (GOLD analysis project Ga0307517, IMG submission 194515) | Populus trichocarpa ectomycorrhiza microbial communities from riparian zone in the Pacific Northwest, United States - 23_EM | ecosystem: Host-associated > Plants > Roots > Unclassified | place... | reverse complement strand
GTCCGTTCCGCACCAACTCCTGCAGATACGCGATGTTGTATGGTGTAACTATACCGAGTCATCAGTAACCTTGATGCTTCGCAAATATAGAACACGTACCTCGCTCTGGATAAGTCAAATTCATCGCAATGCTCCTCGGTACACCAACTTCATCCAGTTCCAAATTAGGATCACCCGTAATCACGGTTCGAGCTGAGAAATCAACACGCTTCCCCATCAAATTTCCACGCAAACGACCTTCTTTGCCCTTGAGGCGAGCACGAATAGCCTTCACGGGCCTGCCCGACTTCTGCAGTGCTTGCGGAATCCCAGCGATGTCGTTATCCATGTACGTGGCAACGTGGAACTACAAAACATTCATTCATGATAACCAACAAACAGGGGGAAAAACTCTACCTGGAGTAGCTGCTCGAACTCTGTGATGACGTGGGCAGGGGCTCCCTCTTGTTCGCAACGACGAACATTGGCAGAAGCTTTGATGATATCGCCCAGTTTGTACGTCAGATCGTCCTCGCTTCGCATGGCACCACCATCCACTGCGATACTGGGGCGAACGGGCGGAGGAGGGACGGGCATGACGGTGAGAATCATCCATTCCGGTCTGGCGTATTCGTCCGAGAGACCGAGTAAGTGGAGGTCATGGTCCGACATCTTCTTAAAGACGGTGTAGACTTCAGAAGGGGTGATCAGCCTCTTGTCAGGCTGCAATGACTTGATCTCCTACGAAGCAGGTAAATTTTAAAAGAAAGAAAAAAGTTTGAAACAAACATCGTCGTCATCCTTGGTCTTCTTGTACTGCACGAACATCTTCAAACCTTCCTTCCGGATCTGCGGTTGGACATGACCGCAACCACCATGCCCTTTCTTGAGTTCTTCAACTTCAGGGTCTGCACCTTCTTCCTTGGGATCGTCCGGCTCGCAAGTCATCTTTGTTTTGCAATGAGCCCAAACGACGCCCATGCGCATTTTAGGATCGCGGATATGACGAATCTTCTCCGCGAAGTTGGGATCCGACTTATTAAACAAATAAACAAAGGAGGATCGACAAGAAAACGAGGTTCGAATGAAAAAGATATAGAAATAAAATCGTCAGCGTGGGTTTTTTTATTATTAACAGAGCGGTCTCGCAGAAACAATGAGCCAACAGCAACACAGGGGGCGGGAGACATCGAGTAATAAGTGCAGGGCCTCTAAAACACGCATCTCCAGCTGCGTTACAGCCGAGAGCGGCTGGCCATTATCCATCCGCACGACCGTGGCTGGTGACAGCACACTCATCGTGGTTTTTTTTTTCCGCACTCCTCGTTCAGCCCCCCATTTCACCACGCGACCTCGTGCCCAACCGATCACCGAGCGGATGCAATGGGGTCGACGCGGCGATCAAGCGACCGAAAACGCGCGCCATAAGACCCCCCGCCACGGAGTGGAAGAGCGCCCTCGATTGTCAAGGGGCAAACGTGGTGCGGGTTTGGGGTTCCCCATGGGATGTGGAGAGAGCCCCCAGAAAATTGGGATGGTGGGGTGCGAAACGAGTAGACGAAGTTAAACGGCGCCACTCACGATGTCGGCTTTCAGTTTTCCACAATTTACACATATACTCTCCAAAACCTTCTTCACTTTCACAATGAAGCCTGTGTGACGAAAAGCATCATATCAACGAGAGCGAAACTGGAATGAAAGAATAATGACACACCAGGATGAAAAACAGGCCGTGCCAGCTCAATATGACCAAAATGCCCCGGACACTCTGACATCCCTTCTCCGCACGTCTGACACTTGAAATTCCGGTCGATAGTGCCCATACGCGGGTCCATCAGTCCGCCCATCTTAGGTTTATGGGTAGCCTCATCCATGACTTCTGGATGTTCGATTTTGGCGACAGAGATGGCTTTCTGTGAGTCAGAATGACATTTGTAAGTAACTCGATAATAAGTAGACGGAAAATACACACAATCTCCTCGGGAGAAAGAATACCAAACTGAACCTCCTTCACTTTGCGAATGGGAGCCGCGGAAAAGGCGAACTGATGGCCGAGCATGGTGATTTAAAGCAGGAAGGGAGAAAAGACAAGAAGTGGGTAATAAGATTGCGCAAAGACCAAATTTTTTGAAGAAAAGAGTCCAAAAATCGTATTAAAAGTGTATATGAAGGGCTTGACGTGATCCGGAGGTGATTTGAGTGCTTGCTGTAAGCTTTTTGTGCGTGGTGCTGCGTTCGAGACCAAAATTCCAAGATGGCCTTGAAAAGGGTGGAAAAACGGAGACCAGGCGGCAGTCGCGGCCTACGTCAAGTGGAAAGAGTCCTTAAGACCTTCTAGACCACACAACGCAAGAGAATGAAGGGGTGATGGATGTCCAATGGACGGATATGCAGAGTTGCGTGGTGGTTAGACGACAACCAACAATGCCCTGCCTCGTTTTCGACTCCGCTGTAAGTCGGCTCCGGTCACGCGTTACGTTGAGTCACTCTCCTCAACCACAACCAATAAACGTCTCAACAACATTCTTGACCATATAGGGTCTACTACAACTCTGAACTACCCCGTTTCGTACTCAAAATTCTTGAGACTCAAGCGTGCCGAATTTTTGGCCTCAGAAGATTTCTCGATCGACGTCGAGCGTAATATCCTTCGACTCGAACACCATAGTTCAGGCATCTTTGGTTCCATGCTGGCATGGTTGGTTGCGATGTTTGCATTTCTCCCTCCTCTGTTGTTTCTCCCTGCTTTGGATATTCCTGCCTTGTACCCGGGCCCACTGCGCTCTTGCTTACTATCCGCCATTTTACCACTCCGTTCCGCTCACACCTCAAGGCTTGACAAGTACAGGGCGATCTCCGGCAGCAAAGCCCGGAATTAACTTCAAAGGTCGTTAGGTCGCATCAGAGGTTGAATTCAACCAATGCCATTTCGAGAGGAGACATCATGTTTTGAGCCGTGCCCTGCAATTTGCATCTTTATGGTCCTCGTAGATTTTAATTCCCTCCTGCCTTGTCGCTAGTGTCTGCTTTGTCCCACTTGTCTCCTCTTTTTATCTTGAGACTACTCGCAACCTGTTGAGGAAAGCTCACGCTATCACGATTGCCATGTAAACTCGTGTCGGAAGGGCTCTTGTTGAGATCGAACGCAACATGATGTTTCGCTTTCTTGTAAGCATCCAAATTTTTTGTGAGGCAATTTAGAAACTCAATAAAGTTCCGGCGATGCTTTGTTCTTCTCCAGGCGTTATATAATTATCGATGAGGTGACTGCCGAGGCCTGTTTGGGACAATTCCCAAAAGCTCTTATCTTTTTGAAGTTACTTATAAGACTCACAATCACATCCGAGAACAAAAGGCTCCATTACCCTCTTCTCACGACAGGTACCCACACAACCAAACACACGTTGTCAAGGCCCCTTTTGACACAAGGAGCGCGGCGACTTCGTGACAGTGATCCATTTCCATTTTGTTTTTATCGTTCCCACTTCGTGACGAAGCTGTTGCGTCGCCTCTGTGGGCGCCCAATGGCGAATATAATTTAACTCCAGACAATGGACCTCACCCAATAATATTAACTCTACTCTCCAACGATCAGCCGATCTACCAACCATCCAAACACTGGAATTACCTCCCTTCGATATCTGCCAATGGCTACCCTGATCCATACACCAGGTTCTATCGAAATCAGTGCTGAAAGGCCCGTGCCTGTGCCAATGGAAGACGTCGAATCACCCTCTGGCGATGTCGAATCGTCTGTCACCAATCCACTGACATGTTCAGAAGAATTACCTTCTGTGGAGATTTACGTAGAAATTCTGGGAGACTCTGACGACGACGATTCTGAGGACGGTTCAGACGATGAAGAAGTCAAAAACTTCCTTGTTAGAATCATTAAAATGACGCTTGCATCCGAGAAACAGGCTGAAGATCCTGATTTACCCCAAGCGCCAGCGGAAAATCAACAGGTAGACACCATGACCTCATTACCCCCATGCAGTCTACTGATGCTCATTCTCCTACCAATGCAGTCTGAAGGGGGCATGTCTTTTTTAGTGATGCTGGCTCCATGCGGCGATACAGATACGCTCGACGAGGACTCTGGAGAACCAGTCAGTACTCTGAATGAAATGCCGCAGGACCGCGTCGCCAGAGTGAGCCAATTAATTGCGCATCGTTCCTAGAGCTAGAGCTCTGACCCGGGTCTTAGCAAAGCTCTGTAAACAAGTCGTGTGCCACTGAATCGAATGAAGGTTGCGCAGCCCCTCCTTCTACTACGATTCCAGCTGGAGGATTCTGAGTAATCCACGGAAACCATCGTTCTCGATATCTGTTCAATGCTCGTTTCTCGGATCTCCCTGATTCCCTGCCCTGTATTCTCTCTGGTACTTGTATTACTTACATTGTTCGACCGCGCATTAATCACGATTGTCTCACTATCAAGATTACTTATGAATGGATTCAGAAAGATATTTCATTGGAACTCTGAAAATATTCGTAGGCCTCATTTAACTTGGAAATAGCGATTCAGGCAGGCAATCACAATCCGCTGCTTCGGTATCCCATGCATATTATTGTTTTCCTTACAATTGGTACAATGTTCGCAGGATCCCTTCACCAACGAGTCACAATTCTCAAATTAATGATCTTTTATTAAGTCCAGGAACACACAATTACCCTTCCCACGATGTCGCCCCACTTGGTGCCCACAGAAACTTGACAGAAACATATGAAGTGGAAGCTGTCACAAGAACAAGGCAATCTCGCCGGTCCGTCGCTCAGTGTGCAGGTAATCCATTTGTTTACCACTATGCTTGTTGTTCTCTCCTAACGACGAAGAACCTGCCCAGAGCATGTCGGCGCTTAATGGCGAATATAATTACTTACAGCCTCGGTCAAAGGGATCAAAACTTTTACCACCGCCAAGGAATCGGACAATAATCCCCCCATCGCCCAACCTCTTGTTCTTGCTACCCCTTTGATATACTCCGACTATGTCTCTCCCGATCCATACATTGCTAGATGGCATGAAGATCGACGCCAAAAAGTCCGAGTCTGCTCGTGATGCCGAATCCCTGGCCCACTCCAACGACGCCAACATTCACTGGGCGGCCGTCGTCGATCCTCTTCCACTTTCAGAAGACCCTTGGGTCCACTCAGATGATGATTCATCACACTCTGAAGAGGATTCCGTAGACGGCAAAGAGCTGGAAACCTTCTCGCCCATACTGGCTCCTATACCTAAATATACGGATGCAGAGGAGTCCGTAATGCGTCGTGCCCGGATTCTGGTTCAACAGGTAAGCTCGTTGGCAGAGGAGCAGGCTTTTGGCGATTAGGCGCTCGGAGTTTTATCGCTCATTAACATTTTTACTCCCTACTAGGCTTGGTCCATGAACTGGGAACTCCCTGACATTAGTAGCGACGACGAATTTGAGGTTTTCCTTGAAGGGATGGAAGAGCCGCCTCCCTTGGTGGAATGCACAGAATTGGGCGAAGAAGAGGTCACCTCTGAGAGCTCGGACATAGAGGGCGAAATGCTCGAAAATCATCATGATTCAAACACTGCCCAAAAGCAAATGCAGAAAGTGTTTGAATAGAGGCAAGTCATGCTCTTCATTTGTACTTTTCGATCTAATTTCAAAAACTAGAACGGTCAATGGGTACTCGCAAAATTGGATATCTCCGCTAAACCTTCCCATTCCGACACGAGGGTGCTCCATCTCTGGAAACACAGGCTTTGAGGTGCTCTGCCTTTCGCTAACGCGTTATAGATATTTTCTCCGTGTGTTTGGTTCTCATACCCCTGTAATTTGACTGTTATTTCAAACCTGTGTATTTGCTGTTACTAATCCCAATTGAACGTCGCCGAAGTTGATTGTTTTGCATTGAGTGCCCGGTTCTAATTTCCTCGCAGATAGTTCTTTGACAGGAATGTGGACAATCGTTTGACAACGCCCCCAAAGGAGGCAAAATCTGCCCCTCTCTTTGAAACACTGGATGAATCCACGACACCCAGGCTGAAAGATTTGGCACTACAGAAGGCTCGATCGGTTGGCTACTACTTGGGAATTGTATGCCTTGACTTCACCGGCCCATAAACTTCTCAAATCCATACAGTCGCCAACCTCGATAATCCACGGGGTATCTGCAGTCAGCGGGACCACAGATTGACGGCCTCAGACTTGCCCTACTATTGATCTAGCACGTCGATTTTGGTACTACATTGTTCGGGGTCTCAATGTACTTGATCTGAGCTCAAATTGAATCAACGGCGAACCGACCTCATGTCCGTCTTTCGATCGACCTACCATTTCCTTCCAAAGTACCTTGAATGCCCGCCTCACGACAGATTTACCAGGACTGCGCAGGTATATACGCTTTAGAATGCTCGGCGTTGAACCTATAATCGTTTTTTGAAAACCAACTACAACACTTTTATTCCAAGAAATAGTACATGTCCGTTATATGTTCCAAAACTTACACAGAAAACACTGATTCGACGCATAGTAACTTGAAGTGGCTGAGGCTTGAGAATGACTAGTAGACAGCACTATAGATCAACGGAACATTCGGAACATTCACCCCCATTTTCTTCAGAGTATCTTTCTCCGTCTGACTGAACCTCGGTACCATGTTGTACTTCTTCGCCATCATGTCCAAAGGCTTCTTCCAAAAGACTTGGGCGGTCTGTCCCCCGGCGGCCTCTCTGAAGTCCTTCGCATATGCCAGCTCTCCGTTGTCCCAAGCTGCATCTATGACATCTTGGAGATTCTTGGACCTGGAAGTTCTCGATCCTAGGAGGGAGCCCACGGCATTGTTTATCTTGTCGGTGACGTGATCGAAGGGGCCCTCAATCGTCAAATCAACGTGATCCATCTCATGAGCTGTCGAGAGATCCAGGGCAAAGAAGATTGCGAATCTCCTGCACAACATAGCCGTCCAATAAGCATGCCTGAGAGCGTTCTTCCTGGGGAGGTCAGTGCTTGAGAGCTCCTTGTGGAAATCTCTGGCATTGATGTTGATACCCTTAACCTCGAGGGCTACAGACAGGAACGTCATGGGGTAGTAGTCGAATAGAACACTAATCTCCTCCGGTGAACAGGGAAGGAATGGGATAAAGAACCAGTAAGGCGCCTCTTCAACGAATTTCCAGGCTGAGAAATCCTCTCTCGGGATCTTGTTAAGCTCTCCAATATTCCTCCTGTGGTGCAAAACCCAATCTTTGACGTACTTCTCAAAATTGGCCTGGGTAACATCTGGGAGGAGTGAAACCACGTCGAGATTAACGTCTGAGATATGGTAGCGTCCGTTCTTGGGTCTTATGACCAGCTCGTTGCTTTTTTTCAAATAGCGACTGTGAACGGGGAAGTTGGAGATGCCAAATGAATTCGTCAGGATATTGTCGTAGCCTTTCTCGATGGCATCTCCGTTGAGGAAGATGTCGATGGACGTTCCAGGCTCCCTCCTGTGTTGGATAGTGATTACACAGTTGCCGATTCCCAACAACTCTTCCCTGACTGCGAACGTGATCTTGGACCAAGATAACTCTCCATCTATAGAAAGGTAAGGGTTCCCTTTCCTGAGCGTGTCCTCCAGAGTCCCGCCATTATAAGATGAACCAGAAGAGAGCCCGAGAGCATATATGGAATTCTCCTGTTTCACATGTCCGCTGCTATCTTTAAATACCAAAGCAGCGTCGGAGAGGTAGTAGTTCCCCGGATAACCCCGAGACAAGTTTATGGATAACTTGTTCTCTTCTCCCTTCAAAGAAGCTAGGACTAAACAAGACATGTTCTGCGTCTTGAATGTTTCGGTAGGAGTGCCGGAATATTTCGAAATGAGTGGTCCATTGTTCAGAATGACGTCGATGATTCCTCCAACATCTCTCCTGTGGTTCAGGATCAATTCCACAGTTCCGTTCCTATCCCCATCCATGGTGTAAGGAATCGAGAATGTAATTTCGACGGTCGCGCCGGAATTCTTTAGAACCAAGTAATTCCTTCCTGGTCTATAGCGATCCTCGATCGACACATTATCGTTGTAAGTGATAGCCGGGACGGACAACGACGTGTTCACATTGAAGCTTTCAAACGACGTCGACTTCATGTCCAGATGGGTAGGGGTGTCGCTGGATATTATGGTATTGGCTTCGATGACATCGCTAAGGTATTTGCCGCTGTCCAGTCGGAGAGTTGTTTCGACGGTGAAGATGAAACCCACTCCGGTGTAGGTGCCATCGCATAGGAACCTGTTCCCGTGGATGTCGATGAACTTTCCATTAGGGCCTTTCAAGCAGGTCCTTCCAGCACCCCACGGAACCATGTAGAACTTGCAGGAGGGGTCGAGATCTATCAGATCGAATTGCAGGCTCCCGTCCAGGCGGCAAGAAAGATATTTTCCGTTTGGATTCTTAATGGACAGAGTTTGGACAATCATTTTTGGCAGAAAAAACTATTGAAATGATTCAATTTATGCCTTTGACCGTAAAAATTGAACACCATACTAGACGTGGACTTCAGAAAACGAGATAGCAAAGGTCGGTGTACGGTTGAAGTTGTAGTAGCGTAAATGAGGCAGGTACTAGTATGATGTGAACCGGGGGATAGCAAAGGTGCGTGTATCGTCGAAGTAGCGGTGGCGAGGCGAATGAGGGAGGTACGGTGTGAACGACGAGATAGCGAAGGCCGGTCTATTGTCCGCGTCGAAGTAGTAGCGAAGTGGATCTAGCTGCCTGGGGCATTTCATACGAATGTCATTTTCAGATTAGAGTTTCGGAACTTGTAACTACATAAATTGAGGTGGGAGGGGTTCAGGAACTCCGGGATTGTCGTGGAATAAGTGTGGAGATGTTCACTGAGAGGCCTGTCCATGGACCATCAGCGCGGATGCAGATGCAGACTTTTGCCAAAACGGTGAATGATATTATAATTATATATAGGCCTTCGCATGGTGCATCTGCTGTTAATTTGTCTGATTTGAGATCTTTAGAGGCATCATCTTCCAGGTGCAGGAGTTAGTAGCCCCCTGTTATAACTCAGTCAGATCTCGGGGAACCGCAAGGCCGCACCTTTGATGAATTAGCTCATCTGGCGGCGTTCTCCGCGTTGAAGTTGAGACTTGTAAGTTGCGAGCTGGTAAATCTCAACACTGTTCAACTCTCAAGTCGCGGCAGAAGTACGCTTTATTGCCTGGGACATAAAAATAGTTATATAAGGCAAGTATCTATTCCCAAGGATATGTAGAGTATGATCGATTAGCTTGATAAAATGGGCTTTCAGACTCGTTGGGTTGATCTGTGTAGTACTAGGAACGAGACAAAAATGAATTGTAAGTGAGTGGATCCAAGCCATAAGCACTCGCAGCTTGATATAGCTTGATATATCGTGAAAAACGGGGGTGGGTTTCTTCGTTGCGAATGACTCCGGAAACATGAATGCCAAGGTCGGAACTGGATGGAAAAGTGGATTCTTGCAGTGTGGCATCAAAATAGATACCGCCTCACCTTCCGATGTGCTCGCTCATTTTGAAGAGTTCTTGGGCGAGCACGAGCCCATGCATCTGGGCCTTGTCCAAGCCAATGGAGGGATCCATCCTTTCGGAACTAATCTAGCACACAGTAAGTTCAATAGTTGGGCAAGTCAATTTGGGACTTAGCTAGATAGCACCAGTCCGAACTGGAGTCATCCCTCGTTCTGTTCGGGGTCACTGGCCTCGATCATGTCAGATTTAGGTCTTGATGCCGCAATTTCCTAATTGAGAAAAATCACCCAAATGTGGTGGTCGTCGCATTCCCAAGAGCTGACACCGTCACCACGTCCCAGAATTATGGAAAGCGGGAGTGATCTGCTCAAATTTTGGTCCTACCGGTTCATTGACGAAATTTGTTATCTTATTTTAGAAATTCAATATCTCCAATCGCTTTCGTTGCTTCCACTTTTCATGCGGATGTCCCACCATAACCTCTTACTTAATTATGAAGTTAACACTCATGCTACTACCCCCTCACGAAGGTCCAGCTATTTTGGGGGCTTCCAAGTGCCTCAGAAAGTCCAAGAGTTGGTCATGGTCGTTGAAATTTGTTTGGTAAACATTATTTAAGTAACTGTGCTGCGAGGAAGGTTCACACAACAGCACAAAAAGAAAAATGGTGCATCCGCTTGTTGGCCACTTGTAGTCTCATGTCCTTGACACTTTTATCAAACCATTTATCATATCATGAAGTAACTAGATACGTATATGAAGACTCCTGGCAGTCAGTCCTTGGGAAGCAAATTCAAGCAATTGGGAAGCCAAACAACTAGTAATGTATTAATATCTAGACACTAGGTGATTTTAGACTCGAAAGTAACTAAGGGAAGTGATAAACAGTAGATAGAGTTCTCACCTCAGTCTCTGGGAAGCCAAACAACTGAGGACGAGCAAATTTCCACAATATTAGCTACAGCATTGTACCATAAACTACCCAAGTAAGAGATTATCATGAAAAGAAAGATAAGAGAGAGAACTCGTGAACGAGCTCATTGACGAAACGAAATTTGGGCGGCGCGGTATACGCCGTTAAGCCTGAGTAGGATAAACTGAGAAATACGCACACGGAAATAATCATGCTCGCAAAGTTCGAACCTCATTTCCGAGGCAAGATTCGCATTTTCAACACAAAAACCGCATTGTTGGCATCGACACTGGACGTACAAAACTACAAGTCACGCTGCCTGAGTTCTGGTTGTCGCGGCATTGCTAAGAGGTGTGAATAAAATAGTTCAGCTCGTCGATGAGCTCGATGTACTCACAGTAAGTATATCCACCCCCTTTTCAACCACAGAACTACTAGAGCCAGTATATTCGTGAGGGGGTAGTAGCATGAGTAGGGGGTTTATGGTGGGACATCCGCATGAAAAGTGGAAGCAACGAAAGCGATTGGAGATATTGAATTTCTAAAATAAGATAACAAATTTCGTCAATGAACCGGTAGGACCAAAATTTGAGCAGATCACT
>Ga0307517_10013721_pt1 | contig 10974 bp, 5 predicted proteins | sample 23_EM_MG_FD_194515 | JGI IMG/M metagenome (GOLD analysis project Ga0307517, IMG submission 194515) | Populus trichocarpa ectomycorrhiza microbial communities from riparian zone in the Pacific Northwest, United States - 23_EM | ecosystem: Host-associated > Plants > Roots > Unclassified | place... | reverse complement strand
TTTGAGAGTTTTTTTTTAATTTTCTTTCTATTAAATTATCTTGGTCTCATGACCTAGGTCATGTGTTTACCAGGTTGACTCAGTTTTTTTAAAAAAATATATATATTTCTTTTTCTATTATTTCTTTTAACAATGGGTTGGTTGAAATGTGAGCTTTATAATTTTTTTCAATTTTTTTTTTATGGGAAAATCTCATTCTCATGAATCACGTCATAGGTTTAGCGAGTTTATCCAGGTTGACACCATCTATTTTTTATTCTATTTTTTAAATTGATTTTTTTTATTCCTTTAAAAAATTTTCTTATTAAGAATTGAGCTTCTTAATTTGTTTCGCTTTACTTTCTATGAGGTTATTGTAGTATCATGATTTTGGTCACATGTTTTGTAGGTTATCTAGCATTTATAAAATGATATGAAGAAGTGAGAACTCACTTTTAAGAAAGGGATGTTCGCTCTAGAACTGCTCTTTCAGTAATTGACATGCAGTACACTAGGACTGAGACATGGCTTAAACTCCAACAAGAGGCAGCAATGGGGGATTTTCTACAATGAGGGAAAGCTTAATGAGGCAATGTCGCATGGAGGTTGAAAGCCTATTGATACGATCCAAGTAAGGTCAAATTTAGATTTTGGCATAAAATTCTCTACTATTTAGTTTTATGGTATCAAACATAACTTTTAACTCGACCATTGGATTAAGCTAAAATTATTACAAGAGTTTTTAGACATGTTGTTCTACATTGAGTTAATGTTTTAGGTCATTTGGAGTTAGGAATGGATTATTTCAAAGGGTCAAAGTTACTGGAAACATGTGTGGAAGCTATTGGCTTTTCTATTTTACAAGGATTTCATATCAAATAATGAGACATTTATGACAACAACTGTTGTCCATGGTTTGAAAGGATTTCATATGCATTATAGAATGTATGTGGTGGAAAGGAGGCTTGAGATTCTTTTGTTGTTCTTTTTCTTCTTTTACAAGATTTTCTTGCACATCAATGAGACTGAGAGGAGGCAATTTAAGGAAGAAAATTCTAGTAATCAAAAACAAATTTTCCTAACTAATTTGGAGCATGGAGTCTCGGGCATACATGGGGATTTCAAGCAAAATGACTTTTTTTATTATGTTAATTAGGTTTGTTTTAGTCCATTATACATTGTTTTAGGGTTTGTTTCAATATTAGACTTGGGCTAGTTGATTACTATTATCACACCCGAACATCGCGGCGACCAATTAAAAATTATCTCTCAATTGGAAAAAAGAACAGATATCTGACATCTTGTTCTTTTGGGGGAAAATGTCTTGTTCAATGAGTCGCCACCTAGTATTATGATCACTAGGAACCCTAACTGGTCAACATAGATTATATGGTACGTGACTGGTTACGCAAAAGAGAAGATGTTATCACCCCTTAAGCGTCCTACCTAAAGCAGGCTGCATTGCTGGTTTTGTCTAAAATTACTAAGAATTTGTTCTCCATTTTCTCTTTTTTTATTCTTCCTTTCATGTTCCTGACTCTGGCGTCAGTGAACAATTCCTACGAATATTTTCAACTCTAGCATTGGTAAATATCACACAAATCCAAAAATACGATACTCCTGACTCTGGCGTCAGTGAATATTTTCGTGAAAAATGAATTTGAAGAAGAAATTTTCTATGTCATCTTTTTTGTTTATCATTTATTATTATTTGCTCTTTTTAGATGGAAGTTAAAAAAAAATATTGCACGATAAATTTGCATTTAACAATAATAGGCCACAGATTGAGCACATAACTAAAAAAAATACAAAATGTAAAGAAAAAAAAACATAAATCAAAGTGCGAGTGGCCCACAAATAAATCAACAAAGATCCCCTAATATATTTGGAATTTTCTGATATCGAAAAAGGGTTTGTTTGGTCAAATATCAAACTAACATGGGCATAAGAATTATGGTCAAGGCATAAGGGTGTGTTTTGTCAAACACACCCTTAGCAAACACATTTTGGGCCGGCTGGGTCTAAAGCCCAGACCTGGCCCACTTCTTCTTTTTTTGGGCTGAGTCCAGCCCAACCCGCATGGGCTGGGTTAGACCCAGCCAGCCCAGCCCGGTCACTGGCCCAAGCCAGTGACCCGGCTGGGCAGCAGGCACGCATGGTTTAAACCACGCGTGCGCTGCACAGGGCAAAGGTAATTAAATTACCTTCGCCCTGTTTTCTTCTTTTGCAACAAGAGGTGCAGAATCAAAGGGAAAAGGAAGGCCTTACCTGGCGATGGCGAAGGCGAAGGCGGAGACGAAGATGAAAGTGGAGGTCTTGTCCGGAGAATGTTCTTCTTTCCCCTGCTCTTGCGTTTTCTTTTTGTTATGGGTTCTCTTTTTCTTTAGGTTTTTTTGTTCCCCTGTTTTCTGCTCTCCTTTTCTCCGTCCCCGTTCTTGCGATCCCCTGCCTTTTATAGGCTGTCATGCTGCTTATCTTCCCAGGATCATGATAAGGTATGGGGACATTGTGTTTCAGTCGGATTGAGGCACCGACAGTCCCGCCCCTGTTGGACTCTTTTCTATAAGCATGAGGGCGTGAAAAATTTATCCTTATCTCCCCGGAGTTGTCATCTTCACAAAGATAAGCTTTGCAAATTGAGTTCTGGTTGGACTGGGATGCCGGTGTTTCACCATTTCCGTTCCTTCTGTGCAGGTGAGCTTTCAGCGTCCAAGGAAGAGGAAGAGAAATAGCACATGCTTGAAACGGTGCGTTTCGGACTGGAAATGACCATTTCTCAATTTGGTCCTCCAAGTTTCAACACTTTAATCGGGCCCCTAGACAGAATTTCGGTGCCTTTTACAAAATGGTCCCTAGACCTTAATCACTTGTAATTTTGTCCTTAATCAACTCAGAAATTTAATATTGATTCGATTATGCCCCTAATTTCATTAATTAAACTAATTCTAAGCTTAATTAAATCCTCAAACTTATCCATTCTTCAATCAAACTCCCGATATCATTAATTAAACCCAATCAAAGTTTAAATGAAACTCCATACCAGCTAATTCTTTCAATTTCTTTAAAAATTAACTTCCAAAATCATAAATCAAACATGATTAAACCCATCGGAGCTTCCCATTTGTGTTGTTTTGATCCAAACCTCAATTTTTCATTCATTTCGAATTTTATGTTATCCAAAATTGGGTTATGACAACTTTAATTACAAAGTTTCCTAATGATTAAGCAAGATAAGAAAAGATCCGCGAACATCAAGAAATATGGAACATGGTTCAAGAAATGAGCTTTTAAGATGCTTTAAATGCAACAAAATAAGGCATATCAAAGTAGATCATCCATTTCTTCAATACAAGATGAAGAGTCATCATCACGTAAAGTTACTTTATAGACCAATTAAAATTGAAAATGGTATTTGGATTCCTAAAACTAGAAGTGAATATACAAACAATGATAAAATGTTACTTTATATGGATACTAAAGCCATAAACACATTATATTATGCATTAAGTATAAGTGAATTCAATATAATTATATCATGATGAAAAGCTCATGAAGGAACTAACCAGGTCAAAGAGTTTAAAATCACCATGTTAGTTCACCAATATGAATTGTTTAAAATGTTTCTTAGTGAATATATGTTAACATGTTTACTAGAATGACTACCATAACTAATAGTTTGGAAACACTTGATATAACATATACTAATGTGGAAATTATAGGTCTTTACCAAAAACTTAGGAAACAAAGGTAATGGAAATTCGAGAAGGTAGGGATTTCACCAAACTTTCATTGGAGAAGCTCATTGGTTCTTGAATGACCAATGAGATTACCATAGAGAAACAACAACAAGAAGATAAACCAAAGAAGAATTTGGCTTTCAAAATCATTAATCAAATTAAAGATGATGATGATGATAACAACTACGACGACATTGAAGAAGATATTACTTTAATTACAAAGTAATTCCAAAGTTTCCTAATGAATAAACAAGATAAGAAAAGATCCTCAAACATCAAGAAAGATGGAACATGGAAGATTCAAGAAATGAACTTTTAAGATGCTTCAAATGCAATAAAATAGGGCATATCAAAGTACATAATCCACTTCTTCAATACAAGATGAAGAGTCATCATCTCAATAAGGCAATGAAAGCTACTTAGAGTGATGATTTAGATTCAAGATCAAGAAATAAAGAAGAACATGTGGCAAACATGTGTTTTAGGCATTCAAAAGTGAAAATAAGGTACAATCTTCGGATGATAAATCTGACCCTACTTATGATAAGTTACATGATGCACTTAAATCACTTTATGATAAATTTAAGAAATTATGTTCAAAATATAGTTCTTTAAAACAAAATTATGCATGCTTACTTATAGTGAAAGAAACTTTATAAAATAAAACTTACGTTGTGATTTATGATAGTTGTTGTACAATCACAAGAATGCGACATCGCGGTAATCCTTCTTGGGTGTGTTGAGAGATCATAGGTCAAATAAGGAGTCGACCGTAGTATTATGATTACTAGAAACCCTAAATGGTCTTTAAAGATTCTAGGCAAGGGACTAGTTGCGTAAAGGGAAGGTATTAATACCCTTAGTATGCCTTACCTAAGGTAAGCTGCATCGTTTTTCTTTGTTTATGGTTGTTATGGTTTGATAGTGTTCCTAAATTCTATCAGCCTACTATGGTGGATTCATTACGATGAACAAATCTTTGTTTGCTAAATCAAGAACTTAGTCTAAAAGGTTCCAGGTAAAAAAGATTTCAGAAGAAAGCAAACTCATTCACAACTTATGTGTCGCGAAGGAGCAGAAGCTAGAAATCTAAAGGAATTTGGTGGTTATTGAAATTTCACCTTTTTCTTTGGTATTTTGAAAGTCCATAACTCTTGTACCATGAGACATAGGTTGAAATATCTATAGTTATCGTTTAAGCTTCTTTTGGGTCAAACTTGAAATTTTTGGATACTACATCATTCCAAATAATAGTTCAAATAAAAATCCTTATAGTTTTTATCATTACATTAGAAGTGCTAATAATATTTTGGATATTGACTCTTTTGTAGGTTTTTTATCCTTATATTAAAAGTGAATGATATATTTTCTTGCAAAAAAATAAGTTTTTAAAATTTTTGAAATGTAGGCCAAAATCTTTGGAATTTAACAAACTTGTTGAAAATTTATGCAACACCTTTTTAAGAAAACATGCCAAAGTATTTTAGATTTTTAAGAAAATGCTCACATAATTTTTAGGATTCCTGGCCATAATAAAAAAAATTTGAAAATATTTTTTATTATTTTTTTAAGGTTTTGTTTAGCAAAAACTCATTTTCTTTTAAATAAAACTAAAAAAAAAAAGCCAAAACGCAAGTTTGCGAAACACACCTTTAAGATACAAAGTTCTTTATAAAAAAAGTTGAAAACCAAACAAGACCTTACCTAAATAACTTGAATTTGACCTGATTGGGTTGACCTAAAATCTCTTATTTAACCATAAATTGAACAAAAAACACTGGTTTTACTTAAAAAACAAACCAAAATCAAAATTCAAAACAAATCAAGCTTGCCAAAAACATAAAAACCCAAAACATTATATCAAAACTAAGAAAATACGAAGAACATGAAGAACGAATGAAGAACATCAAGAATATGCCCAGCAATATGAATCAAGATCCATACCATATATGAACAAACCTAAAACATAGGAATGTTAGAAATCAATCACTCAATAATAATCAAGCATCAAACATCAACAATTATCAATCAATAATCATGATTTGATTAAAATAGGTTTTAATGCAAAAACAAAACCATATGATTAAAAATCAGAGGTTATTAATGTAAATTAACTCTAGATTATTGATTAATCAAGTTATGGAAAATTATTGGTGCAAAGAATTGGACCAAAATTGATCCAAATCATTGAGCCAATGCAGTGTTCTTCCAAAGAACACTGCCCTGAAAACTTAAAATGTGAAGAACAAATTGCTAACCTAAAAATATGCATACCAAGCCCCAAAAAAAGATGAATAATGGAAAGATGACATGTCGTCTGCCTTCTATTCCAAATGATGTGTTTTAAACATGAACCAGATGACATATCATCTATTTAAACCACCGAGAAATTAAGGTTTTTAATTTGGGATTTGGCCAAAATTTAATTTAGCCCCTAATCTATTGATTTCTTTTAATTGCATCTGTAATTGTCTTTCAACTTTTAATTTCATGCAATTTGACCCCTATTAAACTCAATTGTTAGCCCCAAAATTCAGCGTATTTTCCAAATCGGTTCTTTGTTATCAATTTTTGCATTTTGACCCCTAATTAATCAATAAGCTTCCAATTTTCTTTAATTTTACCCTTGATTAAATCAATGCCACTCCTTAAAGTCTTGCTCCTTTTACGGTTTGGTCCTTAGTTTTGAACTTCTTCAATCAAGCCAACAATTGACTGCCAAACTTTAAAATTTATGCAATCAAGCCCCTGTTTTGACCAAATTAGCTTTTAAAAATTACAATTTAACCCTCAGACTTCAATTTCTCCCAATTAAAGCCCAAATTAAACTTGAAAATCAATTTTTCTTGCAATTAAGCCCTTAATAAATGCAATTAAACCATAAAGAATTTGAATTGAGTCCTTAAACATCCAATCTTGAATTTTCTTTTCCAAATTCAATTTTCCAATTCAAGAGGCCTTCACTAGTCCATTTTGGACTACCAATATTTCGAATCTTATATATTTTGATCCTCCCCAACTAGTCTTTAACAATTTTCTAGGCGTTCTTCATGTTCTCTCTACTAATATATTTTTTTCAATTTGTTTTGTATTTATTTATTTGTATTTTTATTTTTTTGGTTTTCTTTCTTTTTTCTGATTTTTTGTATATTTATATGGGGCCTTAAAATGGGTAACAATAAATTCTCTTTTTTTACAATACTTGTGAAGCTAACACTTGTCAAGTGCTCTACACAATAAGTTTGTAAAGACAAACAAATTGTTCTCCAAATCTGATACTCTCAAAGCTTTAGTTTGATTGACATGAAACTATGTCTTCGTAACGATCTCCTTCAACCAGAACTACTATTCAACTATTTTCGTTGGGAAATGAATTATGTCATATTGACAACTTTGTTTTAGCTCAGTTGACCTAAAATCCTGAAACTCAACAATTCCTTTTAACTAGAACCCTAGTTTCAACTACTCCTATTTAAAAAAAAAAGATTTGTTGTCTCAGCAACCCTTGTTTATAAATAAGTTGACCTAAAATCCTAAATCTCGGTGATTTCTTTTAACTAGAACCATGGTTTTACAACTATCAGGAGAACCATATTCTTATAGTTATTCTTCTTTGCAATTGTTTTTCTAGTAGAGTCCTGACATCTCAGTGACTCTTATTTCCAATTTAGTTGACATGAAATCTTGCATCTCAGCAATTCCCTTCATCTAGAACTTTGGTTTTGCAGTTACTAGGAAAACCATATTCTTACAGCTCTTCCTTTATACAACTATTTTTCCTGGAGAGTCCTGTTATCTTAGCAACTCTTGTTTTCAGCTCAGTTGACTTGAAATCCTGCATTTTAGTGATTGGGAGAACCTTATTCTCACAGCTCTTTTCTTATGCAAATGTTTTTATAACTGAGTCTTGTTATCTCAACGACTTTTGTTAGCTCTATTGACTTAAAATCCTACATCTCAACGATTCTTTTTAACTAGAACCTTGGTTTTAAGTTACTATGAGAACCATATTCTCACAATTCTTCTCTTGTGCAACTGTTTAATGAAGTTTTGTTATCTCAGTGATTCTTGTTTTCAACTCAATTGACTTGAAATCCTATATCTCAACTATTTCCTTCAACTAGTACTATGCAAAGGCATCTTAATTGTTTTGACTGAATCTAAAACAATTTGATTTCAATGCCAGTTTCTTTTCTAATTGCAGGGTTAACTTCCCCCTTATTGATTTCACAGCTTAAAACTCTTTCTTAGCCAATCTTTGACGCATCTGAGGCCGATTTCAAGGCTTTTTCCTATAAAGTAAAACATTGTGCATCTTTACTTGGTTTAGAAAGAAAGGTCCCCCCTTTTTTTGGTTCCCAATTAGTTTCCAAAAATAAGTTTTTAATATTTTTGAAATGTAGGTCAAAATCCTTTGGAATTTTACAAACTTGTTGTAAAATCTATGCAACACCTTAAAAAAAACATGTCAAAGTATTTTCGAATTTAAAAACAATGCTCAGGTAATTTTTAGGATTCTTGGCCTTAAAAAAATATATTTTTGAAAATATTTTTTATTATTTTTTTAAGGCTTTGTTTCTCAAAAACTCATTTTCTCTTTAAATAAAATTGTCAAAATAGGCTTAAGGGTATGTTTGTCAAACACACCTTTAAGCTATAAAATCCTTTATCAAAAAAATTGAAAACCAAACAGGACCTTACCCAAATGGTTTGAATTTAACCCAATCGGGTTGACCTGAAATCTTTGGTTTAACCATAAAATTGAACCAAAAACACTAGTTTGACCTAAAAAACAAATTAAAACTTACAAAAATCAAGCTTACAAAAAACACAAAAACCCAAAAAGTTTAGATCAAAACTAAGAAAAAACTAAGAACACGATGAACAAATGAAGAATATCAAGAACATGCCCTGCAACATGAATCAAGATCCAGACCAGATATGAACAAACCAAAGACATAGGAATGTTGGAAATCAATCACTGAACAAGGATCAAGAATCAAACATCAGTGATTATCAACCAATAATCATGATTTGATCAAAATAGGTTCTGGTGCAAAAACAACTATGATTAAAACTAAAAAATAAAACAGTTATTGATGTAAACTAACCCTAGATTATTTATTAATCAAGTTATGCAAAATTGTTGGTGCAAAGAATTGGACCAAAACATGTCCAAATTATAGAGTCAGGGTAATGTTCTTCCCAAGAACACTGTTTAGAAAACTTAGAAAATGAAGAATAAGCTACCAACCCAAAAATGTGCATACCAAGCCCCAAAACCATGCTTTTTTATTCACACAAACCACATTACCATAGTTACACTTATTTGAGCTAAAACAAATAACAAACAACACCAAACTATCAAAATCATGCATAATGTTTTAATTTTCAAAACTGCCAAATCATGTATAATGTTTTAGAGTTCAAGATTGATATTTTGACACTCGAAAGGACTTAGCCAAAACCTAAGAGCCTAGAACATGCAGTAGCAACTTAGAAAAAACTTAATAACCCTACTACCATATTTGGCAAATTTCAAATCGATCCTATGTCATAAAAAACAATCATCCAAACATCAAACAACATTAAAAACCAACTCAAAGCAAGATTAAACAAGAAAAAAAACAATATTTTTATGCATTAATCAAAATCAAAACTAAAAACATTACAACATTTAAATAAGTTAAAAAATATCATTAAACATGTAAAATAAGCTAGATATGTGTCTCATGGACATCACCTACTTGGTTAGTGGAGGATTATACCTTCCCAGAACCTGTAATAATTACTGTAATTCTTCCTTCAAAATTCCAATCTTTTGCTCAATCTTTAACTTATCATTTTTTCTATTCAATAGTCCATATGTATCTCATTTGAACTTGATTTAATGGCTTTGATTTGTTAGGGGTGTATGGTCAAATATATAAGAGCTTAGATGAAGCCTCCTTGATCCAACAACTTATATGTGTGCGGGTTTGATTCGATGGTTGTGATTGGTTTGGTCTATGACCATGTATGGATAAGCTTAGAAGAAGTCATTTGATCCAACAACTAAGATGTTTGGAAGTTTGATCAGACAACTGGGATTAGTATGGGCTCCAACCCGCTATGTGTGAGCTTATATCAGACTTTGATCTAGCGGTTGAGATCTATTTTGGCAATTTGATTCGATGGTTAAGATTGATTTGAGAGAAAAGAAATTTGTGCAGGAGAGTGGATGAGATAATTGCAAAATGTTCAACCCCCCATGTTCAACCCCCCATTAATAAAGTTAACAATGTGACATTGGTTCTAAAAGGAACCACTCCTAACAACAAATGACCCAGGAAGGAATGAGTTCCAAAAACCTCATTTTGATTTTTGTATATAGGAACTAAGGGGTATAGGGAATAGTTTTGGATAGAGTTTGCTCAAGACACATGATCAGAGACGACTCATTATCCTCAAGCATTACCAAACTCAATGGAGGAAATGTCACATTTGGAGACAACTCAAAAGGAAAAATAATTGGATTTGGTAATATTTGAGGTAAATCTTCTCTGTCTAATGAAAAACAATTTCTTGTTAATAGCTTAAAGCATAATTTGCTTATCATTAGTCAATTATATGATAAAGGCTATAAAATTATTTTCAATTATGCATGTTGTTTAATTCTTGAAGATGATAAATTAATCTATATAGGAAATAGAAAAATAAATGCTTAATAGATTAAAATTGATGCATACATGAGAATAAAAAGTTGTCTTGTTGCTAGCATTAATGATAGTTTTCTTTGGCATGGAAGACTAGGTTATATTAGCATTGACATCCTTTCTAAGCTAGTTAAAAATGATCTAGTTAAAGGTCTTTCACATATTGCATTTAAAAAGGAAAAGTTATGTGATGCTTTCAAATGGATAAACAAATGAAGACTTCCTTTAAGCGCAAAAATCACATTTCAACTAACAAACTGACACGACCAAAAGATTGATGTCTTCTCCCAAGTGCAGGAGTATCGAAGTAATAAATAACCCGGCAAGACCGGGATCGAACCACAGGGAGATTAATTGTATAAATTATAAGCAACAATAATACAACAACAATAGTAACAACAATAACAATAACAATAAGAATAATAATAATAATAATAATAATAATAATAATACTAGTAATAGTAGTAGTAGTAATACTAATAATAGTAATAGTAATAGTAATAGTAGTAGTAATAATAATAATACCAATAATACTATTAATAATGATAATAATAAAGATTAAG
>Ga0307517_10013720_pt1 | contig 10974 bp, 11 predicted proteins | sample 23_EM_MG_FD_194515 | JGI IMG/M metagenome (GOLD analysis project Ga0307517, IMG submission 194515) | Populus trichocarpa ectomycorrhiza microbial communities from riparian zone in the Pacific Northwest, United States - 23_EM | ecosystem: Host-associated > Plants > Roots > Unclassified | place... | reverse complement strand
CGCATCCGATCACCGACCGCGTTCGCGAGGCGATGACAACCTCGCTGCGCGGCTGCGACGAACTGTTACCAGAAGCCGACTGGCTGGCCAAGCTTGCACGCTCAGAAGCAACCGGCGTGCCACTGCGAATCAAGTTCGGGTTGGATCCAACCGCGCCCGATCTCCATCTCGGTCACACGGTCGTGTTCAACAAACTGCGGCAGTTCCAGGACATGGGCCACACGGTGATCCCGCTGATCGGCGATTTCACGTCGATGATCGGTGACCCATCGGGTCGCAACGCGACGCGCCCACCGCTCACCCGCGAGCAGATCGAGGCCAATGCGAAAACCTATTTCGACCAAATCAGCCTCGTGCTCGATATGGAGCGCGCCGAAGTCCGCTACAACTCCGAATGGAGCGACCCGCTGGGCGCTCGCGGAATGATCCAGCTCGCCTCGCGCTACACGGTGGCGCGCATGATGGAGCGCAACGACTTCCACGACCGCTTCAAGGCCGGCACGCCGATCAGCGTGCACGAGTTTCTGTACCCGCTGATGCAGGGCTACGACTCGGTTGCGCTCAAGAGCGATCTCGAACTCGGCGGCACCGACCAGAAGTTCAACCTGCTCGTCGGCCGCGCGCTGCAGGCCGAGTACGGCCAGGAGCCGCAGTGCATCCTGACGATGCCGCTGCTCGAAGGGCTGGACGGCGTCGAGAAGATGTCCAAGAGCAAGGGCAACTACATCGCGATCACCGAGCCCGCGAACGACATGTTCGCGAAGCTGCTGTCGATCAACGACACGATGATGTGGAAGTACTTCACGCTGTTGAGCTTCCGCCCCGAGGCCGAGATCGCCGCGCTGAGGCGCGAGGTCGAGGCCGGGCGCAACCCGAAGGACGCGAAGGTGCTGCTGGCCAAGGAGATCACGACGCGTTTTCACAGCGCGGCGGCGGCCGAGGCGGCCGAGATCGACTTCAACCACCGCGCGCGCGGCGGCGTGCCGGACCAGATCGATGCGATCACACTGAGCGGCGCGCCGCTGGGCATCGGCGCGGTGCTGAAACAGGCTAATCTCGCGGCATCGACCGGCGAAGCCCTGCGCCTGGTCGATGGCCACGGCGTTCGGGTCGACGGCGCGGTCGTCGCCGACCGCGGTCTGAAGCTGAGCCCCGGGACCTACGTCGTGCAGGTGGGCAAGCGCAAGTTCGCGCGGGTGACCTTGGAGTGATCCAGCATGTTTCGGCGATGCTTCCTGGCGGCTGCGATCTGGATGCTGGCAATGACGGCCGATGCCGCACCGCCACCGCACGAGCAAAGCCGCATCGAGCGGCTCATCGCCTTCGTTGAATCGCAGAAGGGCATGAAGTTCATCCGCAACGGCACCGAGTACGACTGCGACGACGCGGCGAAGTTCTTACGCGGCAAGCTCGAGGCCATGGGTGGCGAGATCACGACCGCGCGCGAGTTCATCGAGCGCATCGCCAGCAAGTCGAGCATGAGCGGCCAGCCGTACCACGTGAAGCTGGGCGACGGCAAGCTGATGACGGCGGCGCAGTTCCTCGGCGACGAGCTCAAGCGCATCGAAGCGCGTCCGAAGTAAGCGCGGCGCGTGCAGGTCAAGACCCTTCTGAAGCTGTCGATCGCGGCAGCCGTCGCGACGATCGCGATGAAGTCGGCGGCATGGTGGATCACCGATTCGGTCGGCCTGCTGTCGGATGCGATGGAGTCGTTCGTCAACCTCGCGTCGGCGCTGTTCGCGTTGCTGATGGTGACGATTGCGCAGCGCCCGGCTGACGACGATCATCCGTTCGGCCACACCAAGGCCGAGTACTTCTCGAGCGGCTTCGAAGGCCTGCTGATCGCCGGCGCGGCGGTCGGCATCATCTGGGCCGCGGTGAATCGCTTTGCGCATCCGCAGCCGCTGGAGTCGCTCGGTTGGGGCCTGGCGCTGGCGATCGTCAGCTCCGCGTTGAACGGGCTGCTCGCGCACCGCATGATGCGCGCGTCGGTCGAGCACCGCTCGATCGCACTCGAGGCCGATGCGCGCCATCTGTACACCGATGTGTGGACCTCCGCCGGCGTCGTGGTCGGGCTGGCGGCGGTCTACTTCACCGGCTGGAATTGGCTCGACCCGCTGCTCGCGATCGGTGTCGCGCTCAACATCCTGCGCGAAGGCGCGCACCTCGCGTGGCGCTCGGTCGACGGGCTGATGGACAGCGCCGTCGAGCCCGAGGTGCGCGCGCAGATCGACCGCACGCTGGCGCTGTTCGAGCACCGCACGATTCGCTTCGACCACCTGGTCACGCGGCGCGCGGGTCAGCGCCGTTTTGTCGACCTGCACATGCACATGCCGGCGGCCTGGACGCTGGGGCGCGCCGCGGCCTTGCGCGCCGATGTCGAACAGGCGCTGATGAGCGAAGTGCCGGGGTTGCGCGCGTCGATCCAGCTGCTGCCGTCGGACGTCGAGGCGCATTTCGGCGACGTGCAGGACACGCCGTGATCGCGATCGCGCAGCGCGTCGCGCGGGCCGACGTGAGCGTCGCGGGCCGCAGCGTCGGTGCCATCGGACACGGGCTCCTGATCCTCGCCTGCGCCGAGCCGGACGACACCGAGGCCGTTGCCGACAGGCTGATCCGCAAGCTGCTGAAGCTGCGCATCTTTTCGGACGACGAAGGCAAGATGAACCGCAGCGTCGTCGACGTGCACGGTGGTCTGCTGATCGTCAGCCAGTTCACGCTCGCGGCCGATGTCTCGGCGGGCAACCGGCCGAGCTTCACCGGCGCGGCCGGGCCGGTGCTCGGCCGCGCGCTGTACGAGCGCCTGCTCGCGACGGCGCGCGCGCTGCACCCGATCGTCGCGAGCGGCGAGTTCGGTGCCGACATGCAGGTCAGCCTCGTCAATGACGGTCCGGTGACGATCCCGATCACGCTGCGCGGCTGATCGATCGGCTGGTGGATTGATTGATCACGACCGGCGTGGCACATTCGCCGCTGCCAAAGTCGCGATCGATCAACAACACATCAACCAACCGATCAAGGAGGGCGTTCGAATGAAGGCGTACACGGCTGAATTCTTTGGAACCTTTTGGCTCGTGCTCGGCGGCTGCGGCAGCGCCGTGCTGGCGGCGGCATTCCCGGGCGTCGGCATCGGCCTGACCGGCGTGTCGTTGGCGTTCGGCCTCACGGTGCTGACGATGGCCTATGCGATCGGCCATGTGTCGGGTTGCCACCTGAACCCGGCCGTCTCGATCGGCCTGTGGATGGGCGGTCGGTTCGAGGCCGGCAAGCTGCTGCCCTACATCGTCTCGCAGGTGCTGGGCGGGATCGTCGCGGGGGCAGTGCTGTACGTGATCGCCAGCGGCAAGGTCGGTTTCGACGTGTCGGCCGGCTTTGCATCGAACGGCTTCGGCGAGCACTCGCCGGGCAAGTACTCGATGCTCGCCGCGCTCGTCTGCGAAGTCGTGATGACGATGATGTTCCTGATCGTGATCCTCGGCGCAACCGACAAGCGCGCACCAGCGGGGTTTGCGCCGCTCGCGATCGGTCTGTGCCTGACGCTGATCCACCTGATCAGCATCCCGGTCACCAACACCTCGGTGAACCCGGCGCGCAGCACCGGCGTCGCGCTGTTCGTCGGCGGCTGGGCGATCGAACAGCTGTGGCTGTTCTGGGTCGCGCCCATCGTCGGCGCCGTGCTCGGCGGCTTGGCCTACCGCGGGATCTTCGAGTCCGATTGAACGGTCTCCGTGGAGGCGGCGGCCGGGCCGAGGCCGGGCCGCCCCAAGCCGGCCCGGACCCCCGCGGGGGGTGGCGCGGTATCCCGCGCCGGGGGCCTCATCCCTTTCAGTCGGCGTACTGCCCGGCCGCCTTGATGATCGGGCCCCACTTGTTGATCTCGGACTCGACGAACTTCTTGTGCTCGGGCCCGCTCAGGCGCGCATCGGTGACGACGACGGCGCCGAGCGCTTCCTCGCGCTTGATGAACTCGGGGTCCTTCAGCGCCACGCGCAGCGCCGCGTTGATCTTGTCGGTGACGGCCTTGGGCGTGCCCTTGGGGGCGTACATGCCGTGCCAGATGCTGACGTTGAAGCCCTTCAGCCCGGCCTCGTCGAGCGTCGGCAGGTTCTTCAGGGCCGGCGTCGTCAGCCGCTTCGTGCTCGTGACCGCGAAGGCCTTGACCTTGCCGCCTTCGATCTGGCTCGTCGTGTTGGTGGTCTGGTCGCACATCAGATCGACCTGGCCGCCGAGCAGGTCGGTCATCGCCGGGCCGGTGCCCTTGTACGGCACGGTCTGCATGTCGATCTTCAGCGAGCTCTGCAGCAGCAGGCCGCACAGGTGTGAGGCGGCACCCAGCCCGGCATTGGCCAGGTTGATCTTACCCTTGTTCGCGTCCAGCCACTTCAGCAGCTCGGGGTAGGTGTTGGCCGGCAGCGTGGGCTTGCCGATCAGCGTCATCGGCACTTCGTTGACCAGGCCGATGTACTCGAAGTCGCCCAGGGTGTCGTAGGTCATCTTGCGGTACAGCGCCGGCGAGGTGCTCATGCCGATGTGGTGCAGCAGCAGCGTGTAGCCGTCGTTGCTGGCCTTCGCGACCTTGCCTGCACCCAAGGTGCCGCCGGCGCCGCCGACGTTCTCGATGATGATCGTCTGGCCGCCCAGCGGTTTGCGCATCGCTTCGGCGAGGTCGCGCGCGACCTTGTCGGTCGGCCCGCCCGCGGCGAAGGGCACGACGATGGTGACCGGCTTGTCGGGGTACTCGGCCCAGGCTGCGGTGGCGAGGAGACTGGTGGTGGCGGCGGTGGCGAGCAACAACAAACGATTCATGGGAACGTCCTTGCGATACGGGGAATTGAACAACACCCGCATTGTGCTCAATCCGGCGCCTGGGTCGCGTCGGCAGAAACCATGCGTGCTCTCAAGGAGACGCCGGGCCGCCCCAAGTTTCCTTGATCCCCGCGGGGGCGGGCTGGGCGCACCCCGGCCCTTGGGGGGCGCTCAGTTGTAGCGCCGTGCGTCGTCGATGACCTTGCCATCGTTGGGCAGGCTGCCCGGCGTGCACGGCACGACTTCGCTGCGCAGCTTGGTCACCTCGCGCACGCTGTCGGCGACGCGCGCGGCCAGGCCCTCGGGCTCGCCGGCGACCTCGATGTGCAAGACCATCCGGTCGTTCGCCATCTCGCCGCTGACGACCAGCCGCGCCTTGCGCACCTCGGGGTGGCGGCGTGTGATCTCGGCCACCTGCGCCGGGTGCACGAACATGCCGCGCACCTTGGCGGTCTGGTCGGCGCGGCCCATCCAACCCTTGATACGGGTGTTGGTGCGGCCGGTCGGGCAGGGACCGGCGAGCACCGAGGAGAGGTCCCCGGTGCCGAAGCGGATCAGCGGGTAGCCGGGGTTCAAGGTCGTGACCACGACCTCGCCGACTTCGCCGTCCGGCACCGGATCGCCGGTGCCGGGCCGCACGATCTCGACGATCACGCCCTCGTCGATCACCAGCCCCTCGCGCGCCGTGGTTTCGTACGCGATCAGGCCGAGGTCGGCGGTGCCGTAGCTTTGGTATGCGGTGATGCCGCGCGCTTGCAACCAGTCGCGCAGCGAGGGCGGGAACGCCTCGCCGCCGACCGAGGCCTTCGCCAGCGAGGGCAGCGCGACGCCGAGCTCGTCGGCTCTCTCCAGGATGATCTTCAGGAAGCTCGGCGTGCCGATGTAGGCCGCGGGCTTCAGCGCCGCGATCGCCTGCACCTGCTGCTCGGTCTGGCCGGTGCCGGCCGGGAACACCGTGCAACCGAGCGCGAACGCGCCGCTTTCCATCATCGCGCCGGCGGGGGTGAAGTGATAGCTGAAGGTGTTGTGCACGAGGTCGCCGGCGCGCAGCCCGGCAGCGAACAGCGCACGCGCCATGCGCCAGTAGTCGCTGTCGCTGCCCTCGGGTTCGTAGATCGGCCCGGGCGATGCGAACACCCGCAACGCCCGCTGCGACGCGGTGCCCCAGCCGAGGGCCGAAAAACCACCGAACACATCGAGCGCGTCCGCGGCGCGCTGCCGCTCCAGCAGTTCGTGCTTGCGCATCACCGGCAGGCGCGCGAGCGCGGCGCGGCTCGTCACCTGCGCCGCGTCGATCCCGCCCAGGCTGGCCGCGAACCCGCGCGCCTGCGCCTTCGCGTGTGCGACCTGCGCGGCCAGTGCGGCCATCAGTGCCTCTTCGCGCTCTTCGGGGGGGCGCGTTTCGAGCGCGTCGTGGTGGGTGGTGTTCATTCGTCGTCGCCGCGGTCGACGCGCCGCTTCGCATCGTCGAGCAGCTTGCGCTGGCCGACCGGCGTGTCGACGGGGTAGCGGTCGAAGCCGCCGCGCGAGCGCTTCAGGTCGCCGACCAGCGCACCGGCCTCGTCGTGGAAGTGCAGGAACGCGCTGCCCTTCAGGTAGAAGATGCCGGGCTTCATCTCCTTCAGACCCTTGATCTCGCGCAGCTGGCGCAGCAGCGGCAGCAGGCGTTTCAGCGCGTCCTCATCGGCATGTGCCATGGGTGTGCCTCCTCTCAAGCGAGCCAGCGCTTGCGGCGCCGATAGCTCTTCACGTCGCGAAAACTCTTGCGGTCGCCGCCGCCGACGCCCAGGTAGAACTCCTTCACGTCCTCGTTCTCGCGCAGTGCGGCGGCCGCACCGTCCATCACGATGCGTCCGTTCTCGAGGATGTAGCCGTAGTCGGCATAGCGCAACGCCATGTTGGTGTTCTGTTCGGCGAGCAGAAAGGTCACGCCTTCCTTGGTGTTGAGGTCGCGCACGATCTCGAACACCTCTTCGACGATCTGCGGCGCCAGCCCCATCGACGGCTCGTCGAGCAGCACCATCTTCGGGTTCGCCATCAGCGCGCGGCCGATCGCGCACATCTGCTGCTCGCCACCCGAGGTGTACGCGGCCTGCGAGCCGCGCCGCACCTTCAGGCGCGGGAAGTAGGTGTAGACCTTCTCGAGCGTGGCAGCGACCGCGGCCTTGCCGTCCTTGCGCGTGTACGCGCCGGTCATCAGGTTGTCCTCGATCGTCAGGTGCGCGAAGCAGTGCCGGCCTTCCATCACTTGGATCACGCCGCGCTCGACCATGTCGGAGGTGCTGAAGCCTTCGATGCGCTCGCCGCGCAATTCGATGCTGCCCTTGGTGACCGCGCCGCGTTCGCCGGCGAGCAGATTGCTGACGGCACGCAAGGTCGTCGTCTTGCCCGCGCCGTTGCCGCCCATCAGCGCGACGATGCGGCCTTCGGGCACTTGCAGCGAGACGCCCTTGAGCACGAGGATCACGTGGTTGTAGATGACCTCGATGCCGTTGACGTTCAACAGGACGCTCGCCGTGCTCATCGCGTGGACCTCAGCTCTGGCATTCGGCCGGCGTGCGCCGCGTCAGCTTCTTCTCGCTCGCGTACTTTTCCGCCGCCACCTTCACCATCGGCTTCAGGATCTGCTCGTCGGCCTGCAGCCAGTCCGACGTGAAGTTCCACTTCGCGCCGTCCCAGGTGTGCACGCGCGCCCATGCAACACCCATGTGATCGGCACAACTCGTCGAGAGCGGGCGCATCACGCCGGCGAAGCCGAGCGCGTCGAGCTTCTTCTGGTCGAGCGCGAGGTTCTCATAGCCCCAGCGCGCCTGCTCGCCCGTCATCACCTTGCCCTTGCCGAAACGCTCCTGGGCGCGCTTGACGCCTTCGACGGCGAGCATCGCGCTCATCAAGCCGCGCATGTACAGGACCTGTCCGACCTCTTCCTTCGGTCCGGTGCCCTGGCCCTTGGCATGCAGTTCCTTGAGAATCTCCTGGACCACTTTGGCGTTGGGCTCGGCACCGTGCTGCAGCGCCAACGCGTTGTAACCCTTGGCGCCATCGCCGATGTCCTTCACGTCGGGCTCGGCGCCGGCCCACCACACGCCATACATCTTTTCACGCGGGTAGCCGGTGGCCAGCGCTTCCTTGATCGCGGTGGAGTTCATCACCCCCCAACCCCACAACAGCACGTAGTCCGGCTTGCTTTGCCGGACCTGCAGCCAGGTTGCCTTCTGCTCGACCCCCGGCGCGGTGACCGGCAGCAGCTGCAGCTCGAACCCGTGCATCTTGGCGCGCTCCTGCAGGACCGGGATCACTTCCTTGCCGTACGGCGAGTCGTGGTACACCAGCGCGATCTTCTTGCCCTTGAGCTTGTCCAGGCCGCCTTCTTTCTTGCCGATGTGCTGGATCAGCACGTCGCCGGCGACCCAGTACATGCCGGTGATCGGGAAGCTCCACTTGAAGATCGCGCCGTCCATGCTGCCGCTGATGCCATAGCCCGGCGTCAGGATCGAGACCTTGTCGGCCGCAGCCTTGTCGGTGACCGCGAGGGTGATGCCGGTGGACAGCGGCTGGAAGCTGGTCGCGCCGCCGTGCTTGCCTTTCAGCCGCTCGTAGCACTCGACCCCGCGGTCGGTCGCGTAGCCGGTCTCGCATTCCTCCCACACGATGTTCACGCCATTGATGCCACCGCGGGCGTTGACGAGCTTGAAGTAGTCGGCGAAGCCGTTCGCGAACGGTACGCCGTTGGGCGCGTAGGCGCCGGTGCGGTACACCAGCGACGGGAAGAACTGCTCCTTGGCCTGCGCGAAGGCACCGGTGGCGGCGGCCATGAGGGTCGCAGCGAGCGCGAGGGATTTCAGCGATTTCATGTCTGCCTCCAAGAGGGGTGGTGGTGGGTGGGTGTCGCTCGTCGGCGATTCAATCGATATCTCAGTGAGGGAAGGGCCACAGCCGCAGTTTCTCTTTGGCGGTGGACCACAAGCGCGCGATGCCGTGCGGCTCGACGATCAGGAAGAACACGATCAGCGCGCCGAAGATCATGAACGTGAGGTGCGAGGCCAGCGCGGTGTCGATCGGGATGCCGAACCAGTACGGCAAACCGTCGAGCAGGATCGGCAGCACGACGATGAAGGCCGCGCCGAAGAAGCTGCCCATGATCGAGCCGAGGCCGCCGATGATCACCATGAACAGCAGCTGAAACGAGCGGTCGATGTTGAAGGCCGCGGGCTCCCACGAGCCGAGGTGGATGAAGCCCCACAAGCCACCGGCCACGCCGACGATGAACGAGCTCACCGCGAACGCCGTCAGCTTCGCGTAGACCGGGCGGATGCCGATCACCGCGGCGGCCACGTCCATGTCGCGGATTGCCATCCACTCGCGGCCGATCGCGCCGCGCACCAGGTTCTTCGCAAGCAGCGCGAACACCGCGAGAAAGACCAGCGCGAACAGGTACTTCTGCACCGGCGATTCGATCGGCAGCCCGAGCACGTTCAGGCCCGCGACGCTGACCGAGCCCGACGACGATCCGTTGGTCACCCAGCCGAGCCGCAGGCAGGCCCAGTCGACGAAGAACTGTGCCGCAAGCGTCGCGACCGCGAGGTACAGGCCCTTGATGCGCAGCGACGGCACGCCGAACAGCACGCCGACCGCGGTGCTCGCGACGCCGCCGAGCAGCAGTGACGCGATCAGCGGCATGCCGTCGATGCGCGTCTGGACGTTGTACGCCGCATACGCGCCGACGGCCATGAACGCTCCGGTGCCGAGCGAGATCTGTCCGCAGTAGCCGACCAGGATGTTCAGCCCCAGCGCGGCGAGCGACAGGATCAGGAACGGGATGAAGATCGCGGTCAGCAGATACGGCGACGCGGTCATCGGAACGATCACGAGCACCAGCGCGAGCAGCGCGACCATCGCGATGCGATCCTGCAGGATCGGGAAGATCTGCTGGTCGCTGCGGTAGTTCGACTTGAATTGGCCGTTTTCTCTGTACAGCATGATCAGACGCGATCTATGATTTTTTCGCCGAACAGCCCTTGCGGTCGAACGAGCAGGAACACGAGCGCCAGCACATACGCGAACCAGATCTCGATGCCGCCGCCGAGCTTCGGCCCGATGTAGATCTCCGACAGCTTCTCGCCGACGCCGATGATCAGCCCGCCGATGATCGCGCCCGGCACCGAGGTCAAGCCACCGAGGATCACGACCGGCAGCGCCTTCAGCGCGACCAGCGACAGCGAGAACTGCACGCCCAGCTTGCTGCCCCAGATCACCCCCGCGACGAGTGCGACGAAGCCGGCGACCGACCAGACGATGATCCAGATGCGGCCGAGCGGGATGCCGATCGACTGCGCCGCCTGGTGGTCGTCGGCGACGGCACGCAAAGCGCGGCCGGTCGCGGTCTTTTGGAAGAACAGCGCCAGCAAGGCCACCAGCACCGCCGCGATCACCGCCGCGTAGAGGTCTTCCTTGTTGATCAGTATGCCGCCCTGGAACAGGCTCTCGAACACCAGCACCGGATCCTTGGGCAGGCCGACGTCGATCTTGTAGATGTCGGAGCCGAACAGCGTCTGGCCGAAGCCCTCGAGGAAGTAGGCGATCCCCAGCGTCGCCATCAGCAGCGTGATGTGTTCCTGGTTCACGAGATGGCGCAGCACGAGGCGCTCGATGACCCAGGCCACCGCGATCATCACGAGGATCGCGGCGGCGAACGCGAGCACGTTGGCGAGGATCTTGTTGTCGAAGCCGAACCACTTCGGGATCCACTCGTAGAAGCGCGCCATCGCCATCGCCGCGAACAACACCATCGCGCCCTGCGCGAAGTTGAAGACGCCGCTGGCCTTGTAGATCAGCACGAAGCCGAGCGCGATCAGCGAATACAGCATGCCGACCATCAGGCCGCCGAACAGGGTTTCGAGGAAGAAGCCCATGTCAGTGACTCGTCCCGAGATAGGCGCTGATGACGTCGTCGTTGCGGCGCACTTCGTCGGGTGTGCCGTCGCCGATCTTCTTGCCGTAGTCGAGCACGACGACGCGGTCCGAGATGTCCATCACCACGCCCATGTCGTGCTCGATCAGCACGATGGTCGTGCCGAACTCGTCGTTGACGTCGAGGATGAAGCGGCTCATGTCCTGCTTCTCCTCGACGTTCATGCCGGCCATCGGCTCGTCGAGCAGCAGCACCTG
>Ga0307517_10013719_pt1 | contig 10975 bp, 7 predicted proteins | sample 23_EM_MG_FD_194515 | JGI IMG/M metagenome (GOLD analysis project Ga0307517, IMG submission 194515) | Populus trichocarpa ectomycorrhiza microbial communities from riparian zone in the Pacific Northwest, United States - 23_EM | ecosystem: Host-associated > Plants > Roots > Unclassified | place... | reverse complement strand
AAATCTTGGGAGTAGATGAAAATTAAATGCGAAGTTGATGCCCCAAAAGAGATTCAATAAAGACGCCTGTAGGACGGCCCACCTAAGAAAATCACTCCATTGGAAGCGTTCACAGGCTGCAATTTTACAGAAATAGATTGTAAAATTATAAAATCATAATTAAATTTTTTTTAATTAATTATATATTGACAGATCCTCTATTTTGTCCTAACTTGAATTTTAACTTTTGTTTTCTTAATTTTTTTAAAAAATCCAAAAATCATTTTTAATTTGTTATGGCCTAGTCTCTCAAAAATAAATTATATTTGCATATTTTAGCATATTAAAAAATCACAAAATAGTCTTTTGTTTTTACATGCATTCTTGAATTTAGTAATTACTTCATTAAAGTCATAAGAGCTTGGTATATATTTTAAAAATAACAAAAAAATTATTTTATTTTTTTAAATATAAAAAATTATAAACTTATACATAACATGCATTTCCAATATAAAAAATATAAAAAAATATGTTTTGACTTTAAAACGACTAGGTTTGACCTATAAAGTCAGGATCACTCTACTGTGGGGAACCAAATTTAAATCTTAAAATACCAACAATTAGAAAACACAACAATACCTTAATTTATATCAGACAAACAAACAATGCAGCTTACCTTAGATAAAGTGTACTAGGAGTGATTCGTCTTCCCTATACATAATCAATCTCTTTATTCAGACCCTGAAACTAGTTAGAGTTCTTAGTGACCAAAATATTAGGTGATAACTTCATCCTCTTTTTATTGATAAGAAACAAGAATTTCTTATTCTTTCCTTCATCACCAGAGATCCCGACCCAGGAGGACGATCACCACGACGCCACACACGCACGACATAAATAATGAAAAGTTTAGAAAGGATTGTGTTGGGTTTCCTAAAACACATGCACACAATGGAAAATGTAAATTTAATTTTTTTTTCAAGAGTCCCAAAGATCTCAGTAGACAGATCTAGAGTTATTCATGGTTTATGCGAAGATTACCTGAAGATCATATATTCTTTTTGGCTTTGAATACTTGTTTAAAGGCCGAGTTGTCGCAAACCACAAGTTGTCCAAGTGTTCGGTCTCTAATGGTAATCCATACAAACCATCAATTAGAAATATCCTAAACCCTTTTAGAAGAGAGATATTATTATACCTTAGATTGCTAGCTTTTTTTTATATATATTTTAGGTGTTTTACGTACGATATTTTTCTCACCTTTTCATCACATAAAATAAAAGGTATAACATTTTATTTATAGAAAAATCTAAAAACCCTATAAATGGTAAAATATCAATTTTCCCCTTAAATAATATCATATGTATTATTTTAAGCTAATTCTATAAACTTATTTAATCAAGTCCTTACTTGATTGTTTTTAGGTCTAGAATTGTAATCTCCTAAATTAATTACTTTATAGTCCTCAATTTCTAAAATTTATTTATAGTTAAGTCACACTTGATTAATCATATCATTTTAATTTCTGATCAATGGTTCTTATTTGAGTTACTCATTAGGTTCCCTAATAAGTTGACCTAAATATAAATCACAATCCTAAATAAAATAGAATTAAATAAATTAAACAAATTAATTTATTATCAATTCAACAATTGATTGATTTATATTTGAAGATTAAATATAATGTCTAGCAACTTGTTATGATCCCCCCAAATATTAGGAAAATCTTAAGTGGTTTGACTTAATCTTTCAGTGATCAATTTCTCTGTGTAATTATTATCCCTTCATTAACAATGTTTCGATTTAGACATCATAGCATGAAATGTGTCTACTCTGTCAAATCATGTTTGTTCTCAACACCATAGTCATTAACTCTTTGAATGAGATTTGAAACCCTTTTCAAATATTCTTTCATCTTGTGTAAGGATTTACAATCAATACTATTTGAGAACAAATAAAATATTTTTTTAATTCACATAGGGTGATGAATCATGTCTTAATTATTTAAATACCTTCGTATAGTAGAGGAGTTTAAGCGTCAATAACGATAATCTCGATTTTACATGATTTCGACTGAGTTTACTGATTTTGCACGAATCAAGTTTGATTTTACTGTTCCGAGTGCTTAGTTCGAGTTTCCATATTAGATACATATTAATTCACAAAATCATATAATTTTATGAGTTAACACGTGATTTTAACAACAGTAGTTGAAAGGCAGCAAAATACAGCGTAAACACACTTGTTCTTCAAAAATAAAAAAATTGCTAAAAGTAACGAATATTTCTAAACTAATCTACAAGTTCAATCGATAATAATTTTTATTTTCAAATGATTTCGAGAGTGAACCCTCATTTTAATTTAATGAATTCAAATAAATATATTGAATTAAAGGAGGGGTATAATGAGAGGAGAAAAAACGTCTTACTCTTCGTTAGGTAGTGATATCACAATCACATCATCGAAATAACAATAAGAAAGCATACCAATGACAACTTTGACATCAAAATCTCCCTCCCTCTCACTTCGAATAATTATCCAATTACAAAGAAGATAAACACTTCCTCCAAATGTAGCATTGGCTAAAAAAGTCCAGCCAGCCGCATGACATAATTGATGCCAAAGCAGAGGTTCTTCGCCAGTAAAGGCAAAGCACAATCATTGGGAAAGACGCATCATGAGCGTTAAGACTTGCATTGCTGAGGTTCAACGGAACAATGTACTTTAAAGTATCTTTCTTCCTTGGGTTTGATCTTTCGGTCTAATCACAAACCTATATAGTCTTCTTCTCATTCGTATCTCTTGACATCAAGTTACCATTAGCGAGGCAAAGAGAAAGAGCACACAGTATACTTGCATTCATCTTGTCAAAATGTTCCTCCAAATGACAATAATATACAAAGGAAAAAAATTACAAAAGGAAAGCTGTTCTCAAATTTACATGCCTGATCGCTTCCTCCCAAAACTAGAACAAGCATCGATGGTTTCAGCTATCATTATCATCATCAACAACGCTAATAGTAGTAAAATTTTAACACGAGTGAGCGAGAGAAAACATGATCCCAGAACATTAAAACTATTTGTAATACACTAGTTAACAGTAAGCCTTTCCTACCTTGATTTATGTCCCAAGGGAAACCAGGATATGCCTCAGGATTGTGACCTAGCTGATGCAGAAGATTCACCCAAAGAAACAGAAGCCAGTGAAGACGCCCAAACCCGGAAATTTTTTGCACGTTCATGGAAATTTCTGGTCTTGAATAATCTCAGCTTAGTCCAAATCCTCCTAACATCGACCATGTGAAGGATACGCCCAAATAATTGGCTTGTCTCGCCAAATATTTCCAAGTTGAAATGTGGCACATAACAGACATAGAAAGCCTTGATATGTGATAACGCTTTTGGATATACATACAGCAGCAGCACCCTGAAACAGAGAAACAATGTAGCCAGTACCAAGTAGGGTTCACTTTTTATTATACCCTCCAAGGATGGCCTGTTCCATGGCTGCATAATAGACTGTTCACGTCCCTCTGTGCTAGTAGAGTCATCATCATCTTTGGTAAAATGTTGAACTGGTTCGAGTCCTGAATCACAGATGGCTAGGTTAGAAACAGGATTTATAAATTGATGACTCAACTATTGTATGTTGCTGGAAATCAGGGCACTAGTTAACCCTTGGACAATTTCTAATGTGCTGCAAGGTTGACCATTGACTACAATTTAATAAAGCACTCCGTGCGTGAATCTTACAACATTAAGTCCATAAGATCAATGCATATTAAATGGTGGAAGCAAAGAAGGGAAGTGAGCTCAGCAAGAATATACGAACACATTTACCTGTTGTTTTTCTATAAAACTGAGCAAGAGATTGAAGGTTCTTTGGCCCCCTATACTGCACCTTTGATGTCTGGTTGACTATTAATATTGAAGGCAGGCTGTGGATTCCATATCTTGAAAATATACTGCAAAAAAAGACATGGCATTGATATCACTAGACAAAATACAGGAGGCCAAAGATGGTTGGTATTGGAGAGAGACCTCCAACAAGAAATCAATAAAAAGTTCAATGAGTATCAAGTGATGACAATAAAAAAGAACCAAGTTTTAACTAGGCTTTGAGGAACTAATCGTAAGCCACTACAAGCATATCATTCACAAAGATAAGAGGTGTCTCACCTTGGGTGAGCTGAAGATTGTTCAAGAGCCAAATGTTTGATTTGAGGGAACATGGAACTAAGCATGTCAAATTTAAGAAGCATACTGCGTGAGAAAGGACACCATGAAGCATAAAACAGTACAGAAGTATAAGCATTCCTCTGTTTTGAAGTCAAGGCTCTGTCCAGGAATTTCCCATCCACCTATTGACAAAAGTATGTAGTTCAGCACTACAAACTAATACAAAGCTTGAATTATAGGAATCAATCAAATACAGACCAGACCATATACTGATTATCCTAGTAATATCTGAGAAATGAAAGCATAAAATATGCAGTCCAAAAGCCAGAAAACTGGACTAGATCATAAAGCATGACGCCAAAAACATTACATGCAAGTCTAGATCATGCCATGACTTTTATAACAAGTTACACGAACAAGAAGGCAGAGCAGGGAAAAATTACGAAATGGAATTTATAAACTCTTTTGAATTGCATATACATAAAAAATGAGCAACAAGATCTTGGGGACAGTCAAAATTTTATTTTGAAGAAATGTTAAACGAAAATAACCTAAGAGCTAAGCATACAATTAGCACAATGCCTCAAGTAAACCACTCATCTTCAATAAACAACCAACCAAATTTTTAACCTTGTTTTGAATTCCCATGAATTCACACAAAACGAATAGTTTTGGATTTATTTTAACCAAATTTAAGGTTTTGGAATTAAACTGCAAATGAATTGCATTGCAACTCAAATGAAGTGAGGTTAAAAAATAAACATAAGTGTCTACTCATGATTTGCCAATGAACGGTGAGTTTTACCTTACTTTTAATTGCCCACAAATTTTTTTTTAAAAAAAACAAACACCCATAATTTTAATCAATTCAAATTCAATCTATTCATGAATATATTTCAAACAAACTGTTAAATAATCATAATAAATAGGTGAACTACATGATCCATTTGTGTGGTCCTCTCAAAGAGAACTATGCAGTCAATCATGTCCACTGATAATTGACAGTATGCTGTGAGACTGTGACTGTCCTGATCCATAACCAATGTGAACTCCACTGAGAACCTAGGACCTATGACAAACTTATGACTCATCAACTGGCTTAAGCACCACAGAGATACAACTAATTTTAATGTCTCCCATAGCAGAGCTCTGTGCTGCAAATGAACTTAAACTTCTGAAGTGTCCTAAGAATTTATGACTTTGATTTACTTCCATTAATTTAGTCCAAAAGATAAGGAATCACAATTTCCTTTTCATTCCTCAAATATGAATTTACACTTGATGTGTCATAAGAACATATGACCCTGTTTTGCTCTTCCTTTTTTTTGTCAGTCAGTCATCCTCTTGCCATGCCTTAACTCATTCTCTATTTTATCCCTTTTTTTCCTCAGTCAGTCATCCTCTTGCCATGCCTTAACTTGTTCTCTATTTTATCCTCAGGGCCTCAAATACACCACATAACTCTCTTCTTTCTCTTTTCTCTCCCTCACAAACCTTTTTTTATGGAGGGATAGTCTTCCAGTGCAATTGCCAGAGGAGGGCAGCATACGAGAGCTTCCAATAGGGAAGTTGTGTTTCATATCTGATTCAAATACAAGGCAGGGTTTTTTTCCCTCATATTTAGAAGTACAAGATGGTCCAGCTCAGCTATTAAGGAATGATTATGGAAAGGCTGAGGCACCCCAACATCAACCATAATTGTTCAACAATCTACTCAAGTATGTTTCAATTGATTAGAAGCGAGTACCGGTCACATACAGCCACCTCCTCAACATAAAACTTATTTATAAATTTCAAGGTTTTATCAGGCCAAAACCAATAAATAAGGTGGAAAGCAAATACTGACATGCAAAGTTTGCATGTCAGTGCAACAACTGTGCAAGCTTATGCAAATGAGTTATTATTGTCAGACTGAGTTTTATCCCACTAACTCGATCTAGCAAAATAAATGCTAGGTTGCATGCAAACACAACAGCTGTTCTAGGTTAACTGACTGAGTAATTTTCACACAAGAGTTTTTATCCCAATACCTCAAACTAGCCAAACTGAGGCATTAGGCTTTTCATCAATAGTTTTCAAGTGACTACATGATCTTAGGGAAAGTACAAAAACAAAACAACAATGGAAATATCAAAAGACAAAAGAAGAATAATTCTTCTCTTCCTCAAGCAACCAGTGCTGTTCAGCTTCCCTTCTCCCATCTACTTCAACAGGACTGACTATTATGGATGTGTTTGTTTGGGGTGTAGGATACCGCAGCAGTATAAACATTCAAGTTCAAGATTTAGAACAATGAATAGAACCGGTCAACCATCAATTACGAGCAATTTACACAAGATAGAAAAATAACTTGAACTTATCACATGCCTCTTGTCCACTTGCAAGAAATTTGGCTGATACATAAAATCCGTTTCGCTATGATAATTTCTCCATTTCTCCATTGTTATTAGATTGCTCATACAAAATGTAGTATGCAGTCATGCTACTAAACAAATGCTATATCAAATAATAGTGACACATTTACATTCATCCTCACCCCTCTCTCAACACTCATGGAAAGAGAGAGAGAGTGGAAATGGATAAAAATAATATTAAGGTGTTTCTACAAGAAAAAAAAATACACCATATCAAGCAAACCACAAAAAGAATGATTTTGATTTCGCTCAAAATGATAACTTTATTTTCCCAGAGGGGTTCCAAATGGATAGGTCCTCCTAGGCCTATAGAACAAGATCTGATAGATAAATACATAGCTAAGGCACGAGTCAAAGTGAATATTGATATGTGGAGATGATGGAACTAGCTCCAGGAGAGAAGTAGACCCTCCCCCTTGTAAGTTCATTCTTTTACCTCACTGTTTCAAACAGAGACAAGCAGCAGTACAAAAACTTATCAGGAAGAACTAGCTAGGTTCATGTTTACATGAAATAGAATCTTAAGGCAAAAGGATCTAAGAAAATCCTAAACTAGAAAAAAGGTGGCAACTTGGGATAAGGTTTTAACTGCTGACAATCTATAAAAGAACGGAACAACGTTGTCTAGGATTACCCCTCCAACTGAAAAACACATTTGCTCCACAACACAATCAAAAATTAAAAAACACGAGTAGCCTCAGCCTCCATACAATTAATACTTGATAGTTCCCTTGGTCCATAAGTAACAATTAAATTCAAACCACTACTGCCAAGTCTTCCAAAAAAAAAATGAGTTGAATTCAAACCTTCTAGAAAAGAAAAGAAAAGGCAAAACATTCAAAGTCTAAATTCTAATTCATATTTCTTCAGTGTGAAAAATTCCGCTGCAACACAAAAAAGAAATAAAAGTGATAAAAAACAAAGTCAACCCATTAATATTTACTATTCCAATTCACAAATTTTGCCAAAAAATCTAAACCTTACATTTCATCTACAATTAATCAACAAGCCCTAGCAACTAAAACCGCAAAAACATAAAAACCCATCAGCAGAATAGATCAAACACAAAAATAGAACAACAAGAAACAGCATGAAATAACAAATCAAATCAAATCAAAACATCAAGAACCCATTAATCCACAGCCAAAAACAAAGTAGCCCAGATGACAATATCACAAAATCAACAAATAACCACCAATCTAAGAAGATAAAATACATCACAAATCACAAACTTAAAAATAAAAATAACTAAAAATAGCACAAAAAAACAAACAGAGAGAAACGTACCTGAAGAGGAGGATTTGGAGGGATCGAAACAGGACATTGAGATTGAATATGGTGAAGAGACAAAGCTGATTCGTTAGGACAATCAGACAACGCTGATGCCGTCAAAACCCCAATATAGAGCAAGAAGAGAGCAGAAAGCAGAGACATTGAAGAGGTTGGAAAATGAAAAATAAAACAAAACCAAGGTCCAAATTGAAAACCCAGAAAAAGAAAGAGAGAAAGGGAAAAAAATATCAGTACATCTATGATTTTGATTTACCAAAAAAAAAAGATAAAACAGAGGAAGAAGTGAGCGCTTTGTGGTTCTTAATTAGGATTCGGTTTATAATTAAGGTAAGATGACAAAGTACTATTTTTTTTTCTTAGCAATAATAGCAAGTACCACTTATAAACAAGATCATACATAAATAATAGGGAGAGATGGCAGGGTTTAGCTTAGAATTTGAGAAGAGTTGATGTCAGGTTTTTGGGTATCAATGGAGGGGAGGGGAGGGGAGGGGGAGATGATTTTGCGCTTATTATAGTAATGTCATCAAGCTCATATTTATTTCTGTGGTTGGCAAGGCTTTTTCCAACTTCCTTCCTTTCTTTTTTTTAGGTTACTTCCAATTTTATTTTTTTTATTTTTTTATTGGTAAGGATTCTTTTATCAAAGAAAGAATTTTTGCTTTTTTTTTTATTCATTTTTTTGGGTTAGAATGTAGATTTAATTGCCTTTTCATAAATATATAATTCATTTATTAAGTTTTGCGCTCTTTATTATTTTAATCATGATTTTATCTACAAATATTATATTAATGTGTCGTTTGTGGTGAAAAACCGGTGAGAATAACATTTCTTAATATATAAATTTTACATTAAAAAAAATAGTACATTATCAATGCAATATTAGGGTCAAACCTTTATCAAGCCTAACTTAACAACTTCAAGTTTTTACGCATATTTATGAATCCAATAAATTCAGTCTCTAAAATTAAGCCCTAAACCTATTTAATTGAATATATATAATGCAATTATGCATTCTATCCAGTTTTATATTGTCGAGTTTTATACCATCAAATATCATTCTCAATTTAATATTTAGATCAGGCTCGAATTTTACCAAAAATTTTCAAATTTATTATTTTACATTGAATTACAATTTCAAGTCAATTAGAATTCTAAAAGGTATTGCGATACAAATTAGAAGATGTAATACGGATTTTTTTATTTATTGACTTTTACCTTGTGAATTTTCTATTTGAAAATGATTCTTTTCCTAATAATGCAAGAAATATTTAACAACTAATTTTAGGACTTTTCCTAGTTTTATGAAGATCTTTAATGAGCAATAACATAGTTTTCAAGTGTGATAATAATTTTTTTAATATTCTAAAATTCCTTTTATTACAAGAATTCTTGAGCTGATTTTTTTATTGCGTAATTTTATACTAATAAACATAAATTTTTATTCAACTATTTGATCAGATCGAAATTTTATCAGATATTTTGAGAGGTCTTGTTTTATATTAGATAAAGTTTCAAATCAATCTGATATTTGTAATGCGGTTCGAATCACTCTTAGGTTAATCCATTAAATAAAAACTAGGAATATCCATGTATATGAGCCCAAAAGGATAATTTTAAAATTCATTACTCTTAGGCTTCATTTGGTAATGAGTTTCGAATTATTTTTTAAAATGTTTTTCAAACTGTAATTTTACCTGAAAATATATTATATTAAATTTTAGGTTTTTTTATCAAAAATATAAAAACAAATTTGAAAAAAAAATATTATTTTAATTAAAAAATATTTGTATAAAAACACACATTTAATAATTTTCAACCATATATCTAATATATCTAGTAAGTAAAAGAATAGAGGTGGCAAAGGGAGGAGAAACTTATTGAAAAAACAATTAACCAACCTTATTATAATAAATAGAAGAAGGATTGAGAAAGAAAACCCATTAATTATTTAAAATTAATGAAACTCATAGTTCACCATTTATCTTATTAAAAAAAGCTAAAAATAAAAAAAAAATCTCACAAAAAATAAATAATAGTAATAGTAGGTGCATGAAGCCACGTACATGAAGCATTAATAGCCCTAATGCATGAATGTTGACATATAGCCTAAATAATAAATAAAGAAAATGAAAGATATCATGAAAGAAAAAAGCAATATTAAAAATAAATTTTAAAAAATAACCACACAAGTACCAAACATTGTCTTCATAGTTGACAAAGAAGCCAAAGAATGCCAAGATCTTGAACTCAAATCCGGTTTGCATCCTTTCAAGCATAGTTTTAAAATCCGGATTGGCTAGGCAGGTTAACTCGGGATTCAACTAATCCGGAACTAGAATCGAGTCAGGTTTAAAAAAATAAGGGAAGTTAAGAACCCGGATGACCCGGCAAGACTCGGTTGTAATCCATTAACTATTTTTTTTAAATCAAAACGATATCATTTGGATTTTAAAAAAAATTAGAGTAAATCCAATCAAAACCCGGTGATCAAAGCAAAACCCGTGACCCGGGCTTATCACCGGGAAGGTTTAAAAACTCTACGTGACAACTCATCATAAAGAAACAAGTGGTTGAGAAGGTAGGTGCTAGGATTACTTGAAATTTTGCTTCTGCAAAAGGGAGAGCGAGAAATTGAACGCATAGTTAACCACAAAGCCGTCGTTGCTTTCCTCCGTGAGAGGCATGGATCCCCATGCTGGCATCATATACCACATAACAAAAAAAGAAACACAGAAAAAAGCTCCTCGGAGATCATATTGTGTCCAGGGAAAGCTTTCCAAGCCATTATGATATATTGACAAATTGCATATTCGAAGGTATTACATAGACTTTGTTATTAGGAGATTACAGTTTCGAACAAGTATATTGGATCACCCTTCAAAACTTACAATGACATCCTTCTTTTAGTTGTTTCTGTCTTTACCGAAAGAACATCTTGCATGAAGAAATCCATCAACTAAGTATCAAACCTAAACAGATGATTTGAGCCCAATGATGCCTGCCAAAATAATGTAACAAATGTCAGGCTTCTGTATATAAGCAAAAGGATTTTAATTGAAAAATAAGTAGTATGTGACACCCACTCCATTCCATCTCATGACTAAGGC
>Ga0307517_10013718_pt1 | contig 10975 bp, 8 predicted proteins | sample 23_EM_MG_FD_194515 | JGI IMG/M metagenome (GOLD analysis project Ga0307517, IMG submission 194515) | Populus trichocarpa ectomycorrhiza microbial communities from riparian zone in the Pacific Northwest, United States - 23_EM | ecosystem: Host-associated > Plants > Roots > Unclassified | place... | reverse complement strand
TATAGGGGAGGTGCTATCGAATTTTTTTTAACATTCGAATTTAATTATATAATTATTCGTATACAATTGTGTAGATGCGTAGAACGAAAACCACAGCTCTTCGCTCATGTATGGTCGCAGCTAGTTCTTCTAGCAGCGAGAATGACGTATCCTTAGGTGCCTCTCAAGAAGAGGCACCTACGCCACCTGCGCCATCAACCGATGCTGCCTTTTCCAGCGCGGGTTCACAGCGCAGAGATGACGTGCCTTCACAGTGGAATCAATTCACCCGCAAGTACGAGGCACAATGGAAGGACGACCTTTCAATGTAAGTTTGTTAAGGTTTTAGTTTTTTCTTTTAAATTATAACATAATTTCTGAACAACTAATCAATATTTCATGAATTTAATTTATTTTCAGGTTCACAAACATTGAGGTTGCCCGAGTAATATCATCGGCGTTTAAATCATCGATGAAGATTCTATTATTTCAATGGAGTCAGGTATCCAGACATCCTAAATGGATACCTCAAATCGATGCATGGTTTAACATATTTGAGGTTGGTGCTAATTTCCAACTTATTTCTAATAATTTATTAATATAATTGTAAATAAATTATTATTTTTATTTATCTAATTATTTAAACACAACACAAATTCACCTGAGACAGGGCGCATGACAAAGTTGTGAGGAGGGTGTAGTAAAATCACGCGGCAACTAGGTAACATCGAAAACAGTACAAGATTTTTTTAGAAAAAAATTTATGTTTCAACTTCTAATTTCTCGCTATGGAAGTAGGTTGCGTGATTTTTGGTATGAATCACAAAAAAAAGCAAAAAAAACCGTGAGAGATAGGGGTCTCCAAGGCTGGAACGATGTGGCGGTTTGGAGGGATTTCAAACCGATATACATCCCGAGAGATATATGGCCGCACTATCTTGAGCACGTGACATTTGAGCGGTTCACACGACGCTCACAGTCTGGTGCTGGCAACCGGAATCGGCCAATTCATGGATCGGTGACAACGCACACCGACGGCTCCGTTCTGTTTACTGCACATGCGAAACGAATAGTAAGATTAATTTAAATGAAATATATCATTAAATTAATTTGTTGTTAATTAATATTTTTTCATTATAGGCTACGTCTCTTGGACGTGAGTCGAGCCCGATGGAGCTGTTTGTGGAGACGCACGTTTGGAGTCAAGACTGCCAAAAGGAGGCACAACAGTTCGTTGATAACCGTGCTCAACACTTCGTGGTATGTTTGTTCAACTATTTTATTTTGTAAGTTATTATTTTTATTGAATTGAATATGATGATTACTTTTTATTTTTATTTTCAGGAGACATATAATAGCTGGTTGGGGGAGAGATATGGGGACGATCCTTTGATCCATCCGGAATTCGATCCGGATTTGTGGATGGAGGTTGGATCGTTTGGTGGACCTGATAAAAATCGAGTTTACGGGCTCTCCAACACTACGGCCGAGAACTTGCGGGCAGCTCGTAGTGTTTCAATCGTTGGGAGCTCCCAATCAATATCGAGCACCCAATCTAAGGAGTTCATGGTCTTGCAGCAACACACGGCTCAGCTCACCGAAAAATACGATCACCTATCAGCGGCGTATGCACAACTCAAAGCGGAACATGCACAACAAAAAGCGGAGGATGCACAACGGTACACACAACAAAAAGCGGATCATGAACAGCTTCGCGAAATGGTCATGAACATGGCATCACAAAGTGGTGATACATGTGCGCCTCCTCCTTTTTGAACGTATAACAACCAGCCTCCTCCTCCTCCTCCAGCTCCACCTTTATGTTAATTTGTAATGAATATTATTTAACTTTAATAGTTAATTTAATATTTTTTTAAAACACATTCAGTTTGTAATGAATATTATTTAACTTTATTTCTTTTGTTTTTGATGTTTAATAAAAAATTTATTTGCATAATTGGTTTTTATTACCATTAATTTATATAATTTTATATTATGAATTCTAAATAATTTTTTAAAAACACATTTAAAAATAATCACAGAGGGTTTTACCGACGGAATATATCCGTCGGCATTTGACAGTAGCTGCCATAGTCACCGATGAATTTACAAACGGATATATTCGGTTGGTATTATACACTCACCGACAAATTTACCAAAGGACATAATCCGTCGGTATTTGACAGTACCTGCTACAATGACCGACGAATTTACAGACGGATATCTTCGGTCGGTATTCCAAACACTCACCGACAAATTTACCGACGGTATGCATCCATTAGTATGTCACACTATCACCGACGGGATAAATCCGTCGGTGTATTTCAAGCGGGAAACTTTTTTTTGGCGCGCGATTTCTGTCTGTAAAACCATCGGCAAATGTTTTTTTTATTTTTCCGACAGATATAGTGAGGAAAGGAAAGCCGACGGACGTATTCCGTCGGTGAGGACGTCGGTAAATAAATTATCGATGAAATCTTAATCACATACCGACTGAAGTTTTCCGTCGGTAAAACTGTGAAATCTTGCAGTGAGTGTTTTAACATTCAAAGATTCTAGCTTGTTTTGTTATGGATTTGGGTTCGAAATAAAGCTACGAAAATAGAATTCTCTCGTAAAAATACTTATTTGGGTGTGAAAAGTTTGCTTAAAATTAATCAAAAAAGGATTAGTATCGATACGTGATGAAAACTGGCTTGAAAACTCTAACTGTCACAAGAAAATCAACCTTAGTTTTTCCAGCTTGAAGCCAAAAAAAAAAAGAGTCAACAGTATCAGTACTCCCATATTCCAACTGAAACATCCAGGGCCCATGCTCCATGTCTCTGTATCAAAAGAATGTCTTGTTGGATTGTGGGTTACAAGTGAGTTCAAATATCGTTGCAGGCCTTTGATCCAATGCCATCCAATATTTTTCTTTTTAAAAGGAAATAGCAAGGTAGTCCCAAATTCAAATTCTCTACGAGAGCCGAGCTCAAGTTAAAGTTATTTGTACAATAATTTAAAACTTTTACTTAATAAAAATTTTAAAAATAAATAAGATATATTTATCAATAATTTTATGAAATAAAAATTATCTCCACTTAATAAAAAATCTCAAATACAAAATAAAGATTGTCCAAGATCTTACTTATCAAATATACATAAAAAAATAATAATAAAATTAGTATTTGAACATATTTATTTGCCATATTTGTTTCTATATAATCCTGAAACAGAAAGTCTTATAAAGTTGGAAACTCGATGAATTATATCGGAAATCTATCCAACTGTTCACACTCCAAGCTTTGCCTCGCTCAAAAATGTGGTGGGAGATAGCTTGGAGGTTTCTAAATGTGAAAACAAGACACCGAACTAAAGATCAAGAACGATGCGCCTTCTCCCTTCGAGTCGTAATTCATGCTATTTATATTCTTTCTTTCCTGTAATAGTACTTCAAGGAATCCAGTCACCTTCGAAATTACCGTGTTGCTAAATGGGCAGGAAGTAGAAAGGCACGAGTAGAAAGAAGAACAAATTCAGTTGCCCGAATAGTTGGTTTTGGGGGCAATTTATGAAAATAGTTGTCAAAAAATTTCGACGGAACAACTTGATATTTCGATTACGTGCGTGTGAATGTTTTGGCTGTGGTATGTTTGAGACCTCATTGTGCTTATTCCTTTGTACTCTACCTTCTATTGAAACCAATTTTAAGAATTTGTTAGACCTGAGATGAATCTGATTAAGAAAATTCTGCAATGTTAGTGATTGAAGTATCAGGAGTGAATCTTCTTCAAATCTGATTTTAAGTAGAAAGGAGATATTTTGTTTTATAGCGGAAGAAAATCAATCAGAACTCTATCTAATGGTTCACGGTCTAAGCTTTGCCTCTCTTGAAGATGCGGGAGATCGCTCTTGGGTTTTAGGCCCAAGAACAGCACATTGAACTGAAGATAAAGATATGGACGGATTCTCCTTGACAATTCTTGCTCTCTGTTTGAGAGCGGGCATTTGGTTTCTGTTCTCTAGTTGTTGTGGAAGTCCTCACTCATGCTAACAAGTGTCAAGCCGTTGCAGCGGCTCCCATGCCAATAACTCAAGAAATCATAGAATAGCTGGCAATAACATTACAAATTTAATCATGAACAAAACTATGCGTATCAAAATATGCATTCCAATTCAGACAGAATTTGACGAGCTACAAACTTTGGAGCGGCGACCTATAATTGATAGATGTCTGAAGTCAGTCAAAATCCCTATATGAATAGAGTGAAAGAATTCCTAACACTGTTGAGTTTCTCACATTCTGCTCACCATCAACCACCGAAAACAAGTAGTTTAAAGAACATATAACAATGAAGAAAACACCCGATGAAGTTTCAAAATCTAATATGTTCAGGAATAAAGGTATTTGAGTGTTTGGATAAATAGCAATCACACATTCATGTAAATATTCTCTTCTCTAGAGTTTACGAAGTTGATTGTTGATGATATAAGATCTAACACCTGCAAAACAATTCTTTTTAGTGGGATTTAGAGACCCTCCGATAATAAAATCAGTTACTTTTAATACGGGATTGCAATAAAAAAAAGAATGAACTTTAAATTCTAAAAACAAGATTGTTTGTTCTTATTTGTGTATGATAAATGCTTTGAGAACAAGAGTATGAATACTTAGAAAATAAAAAATATATATATATAAACCATTTACATGGTTGGTTCAAGAAATATGTATAGCTCCTGAACTTTGTCATGTTGCTTGAATGAATGAGTTAGAGTGTCATTTCCTCCTGCTAGCATTATTGACGGATAAATATCTCATACACAACATTAATAAAGAATAAATATCCCTTACACAATATTAATGAGGGATAGATATTCATTATCAATATATATATATATATATTGATGGAAATTTGGTAGGCCACTAGGAGATTTTTATACACCTAGAGATGTTGAGATATGATTATTTTTTACTTTTAACATTTTATATTAAGAGCCATAAGAATAAACAATCAAAGCCTCATAACCCAACATGAAAACTATAACAATTATCAATTACATATGCATTTGAACCTGGACTGATCCTTAGCCTAAGGGTGTTGGTTGACAGCTTGCTAGTCTCATATTTACTTATGTTTAACGCGTAGCTAAACTTAAGAATGCTAGGTCTGACATCTCGCCTGATCCACAAGTACTTAGGCTTAGCATGTGTTGAGCAAGGATGATGGGCTGAGCATCTCACAAGACGCACATATACCTACGCTCAGCACGTAGCTTAGCTCAAAGATGTTGGGTCTAGCATCTCGCCAGACCCACATGTACGCATTGAGCCTAAAGATGCTAGTTCTGACATCTCATCAAACCCACATGTACTAAGACTCTATACGTAGATGAACCCAAGAATGCTGGTTTTGACATCTCGTCAAAACCACATGTACTTAGACTTGACACGTAGATGAGCCTAAGGATGATGAATTTGTCTTCTTACTAGACCCACATGTACTTGGACTCATCATGTAACTAAGCCCAAGGATGTTGGGTCTAGCATCTCGCTAACCCACATGTAATCTAGTTTAATGCATAGCTGAAACCAAGGATGTTGGGTATGGTGACTAGCTAGACCCACTTGTACTTGAGTTTAACACATAGCTGAGCATAAAGATGTTGGGTCTGTTAACTTGCTAAACTCACATGTACTTAGGTTCAATGTATGGTTTAGCCCAAAGATGGTTCTAGAATCTTTTCGATTCCATATATACTTGGACTTAGTGCATAACTGAGCTTAAGGATGTTAGGTCTGACATCTTGCAAGACCCATAAGCTGAGCCAAATATATGTTGATTATTACCCTGTATTTGGCCCTTTTAAACCTGGGTTTTAAGCAAAGAATAACATGTATAAAATATATTGATCCATCAGTAGTCCTTCAAGTTTTTGCATATTAAATATGCAAAGATTTGAAAGGTTATCAGTTTTAATGTAAGACTTTTTACCTTCCCCATGAGATTTGATTGTCCACTGCAAAATTATTAGGATTTTTGTGGACATGTGGCTCATCCTTATGAAAATAGATGGTCAAGTAGTTTATTTTCATTAAAATGAAAAAAATGGTGGTGTGTATTTAATATAATAATCGAGTAGATTTCTAGAGATTTGAGATGACATGAAAGGTTATTCATCTAACGGTGAAGGTGAAAAGTTAATTCCTTTATAACCTTAGCTGCCATTTCTTCTGTCTTTTATTTTACTTTCACTCTTTTTCCAAATTCTCTATAAATAGATTTGTTGAAAATTTCTTCAGCAAGTTTCACTTCTTAAATAAATTGTCATCTAAGGTATTTCCTACTCAAAAACCTTCCTTTTTTTTTTCATTGCAAGAAAAACGGATCCTAAAAAAGTCAACTATGACTTTAAAAGTAAGGACATTATTTTCTCCGACGATGAATTTAGGTTTTAACCAGAAATTAAAGGAAGTAGTAGAGGACAAGGGCCTCTAAGATTGGGCCTTAAAACCAAAGAGGGTGGAACTTTAATGTTCACCTTTAGTTTGAGGGAATGTAGTTCTCATCATTGGAAAAGTCTTTCCTCTTATGTTTTTATGAAACCTCGAGGGAGGGAAAGGGTGCCTCAAACCCCTAAGGATGATGCCCCTAACACTTTAAACATAGATATGGTGGCATATATCAATGGTTGGCAGCTAAGACAATACATAGCTTAATTGCCTTCCAGGGTTGCATGAATCATCCAAGCGACCTTGGGCTCTCTGCCCGAGGTTAATTTAAGATTACAACCTCCATATGTATGTATAAGATGGGGTATTCCTTTCCTTTCAAATGGTTTATGAGGAAGTGTTTAGGTATTATATGTTGGGTCCAGTCTAGCTGCATCCTAATGGATGAATAATCATGGTCGTCTTTAACAAATTCCTTGGGCTTGTTGGATTCGAGCCTACTATCAACATCTTTAGGACCTGTTACTATCTAGTCGCTGACACTGATAGTGACAATGATATGTGTTAGTTCTTTACTTTCACCAACAAACCCACAAGAGCCGTAAAAGAGACTTTACAGGGCAAACCTGCGTATGTCAAAAAATGAAGAGAGAGGTGGCTAGCCAATAATTAGGTATAATAGGTTGGTCGGCTCCCGAGATGTGATGCAACAAATTTGGGATTATACTTATTATTGGAGAGTACCTCCCTTGAGATGAATAATAGGCCTCGTTTGAGCTTAAAGGAGGAGAAAACATGTATTGTATTGACATCGACCTCAACCGAGCACGACATCAATAACATGGATAAATGACATTACTAGGGCATGTTACAAAGTATACAACCTCTTTATCCCTTTTTTTTTTTTTTTGCATCTAAGATCATTTATGACTTTGTTTTTATATAGGATTAACAGCGGAAGGAGAATTAAAGACTTGAACAAGGTTTGCAAAGGAGAGCTTGTTAGCATCAAGGAGGGGGTCTTCGTCTCTTAACTTGAGTGGATTTGGAATTAAAGAAGAGATTGAGCACGACCCCATCAATGTAGATGAGTTCTAGGATGTTGGATCTGTCAGATTGTCAAACACACATGTACTTTGGCTCAACGCGTAGCTAAGTTCAAGGGTGTTGGGTTTGGTAGTTTGCCAGACTCATATGTATTTAGGCTCAGCGCGTAGTTAAGACCAAGGATGTTGGATACGACATCTTGCCAAACACGCATATATTTGGGCTTAACGCGTAACTGAACTCAAGAATGTTGGGTTTGAAAACGAGCTGAAATTGACATTCTGTCAAGTATAAATGTATTGAATTATTACCTTGTCATTCACCTTTTTTAAATTTAATTGTTTTTTACAAGAAAGTATATATAAAATATATTCATCCATCAACACCGCTTGCTAACTGTCTAGACTTCCTGGTCGCATCATCAAAGTATTCTTTTGTGAAATCATGCGCTAACATTTGATGGGACCCTGGTTTTGGTTTTGGTAATTACTTTTTAATAAGAGAATCCACTGGTCTTTTTCTCTCTATGAAAGAGGGAGATCATCTTAACTGGCTTGAAATTCAAGGAGAAACCCACAATTTTAAATTTGCAGCAAACCTCAATCGCAGAGTCAATTCACTTGACTTTCTCAGTTCATGCAACTGGTTGCTTTGTTTATGTCAAGATTGTGCTGCTAAGCCTGTTATGCACATAAGAAATCCTATCACATGTAAAACACTAATGTTCAAGCCTATGAAAAGGGACGACGTTTGTGCTTAGAATTTTGTTTCGTGGACACCGGTTTGACCGCAACACCGAAAAATTTGAAAGGGCCATATTCAACAAGCCATCAACCTCAGCTGGAATCCTTAAAGAATCCTCAGTTGAAAGCTTCATCTCAGAAGACAAGAAAACCCAAGTTTAGAATCAATGGTACACTCATCACTTTTCAGAAAAAGCAGTGATTAGCAATATTCTCTTTGATTGGAAAACTACCCCACCTTTTTGTTTCTATTTCTTCATAATTGGTACGACCTCTTTATCAGTTACTCTACAGGATTGGAAAACAAGGGGAAGCTACCACTTCCATTAACAAGAGTTGTGCGATTGGATTTTTATTAAAAAGAATCTTCAGAACTGGCCCGTAAAACATACACACTGTATCAAAATCTGGGTTTCCTAAAAAGGGCCTAAAGGAAAAAATAGCTTGCCTCGTCCACCTGGTCTTGTAGAGATGAAGGGCGCGTAGCACTGCTTTAATCAAGAAGTAGGTAACCTTAATTGGGGTTGTTCTTGTTCCATCATTCTTTCAGACTCGGGTCTCTTGTTCCATATTAGAAATGAAAGTTTCTATGAACACAAGAATGCTTCCTCAAAGAGAGAAAAAAAAACGTTAATACAAAATAATTGGAAGGACCATCTAGTGAATTAGTCCCAAATCAATACGCTTTTTATCAAAAACAGCGAACCCCATGATATATTAATGAATTAGTGTGGAAATGATGCGCTTCATTTGTGGAAGTAGTGCCATCTAAAGAGTTATATCATCAAAGGTTAATTGAGGTGAATTTAGCAGTAAAGCTGATCTCAGAGACTATATTTGATTTACCATCAAAACGAACTCCATTTCTCTAATTCTCTACAGCATTTCCTAAAGGAGTACACATCTTTTCCATGGCATCAATCACAAAATTTCTTCATTTTCTGAAAGTATTTCATTTTCACACTCCCCAAATCCTTATTCTTTTTGGGAATCATAATGCAACCAAAGACCACTCCTAAAGTGTACTTCCACCACAGACGATTGCATACACGAGTGCTCAAAAAGACGCAAAAAATAACAATAATGATAGTAACCATAGCAATAATCTTACTCAAACTTATCATCAAAGTATAATAATAACTCCATACAGCTGGCTCTCTCAAAATCAGATTGGCTTTGCTTACACCCAAGCAAGCACCATCATCATCTTGTAGGACTATCATTCCCCGCCAACTTTACAGTTGGAGGAACCCACAATTTTAATTGCCCAATCTTCGTCTAAAGGCCTCTATGTTGTCAAAGTACTGAGTCCACACTTTTTCATGGGCCTCAATGCCATCAACATCAGTATTATAATGATTGACGTTGTAGAGAGTAATTAACTTGAGATATTCAAAAATCAAATACAATATCACTAGATCTAGATGTATAACTAGTAAAATACTAGCCTACTGGCTCGCCCTATGTTACATGTTGTAGTAAAAAAAAAATTGAGGGCAAAAATAAAATATATCTAGACATTGATAATGTGTCTTATAAAAAAAAATAGATTTTAATTATGAATTGAATGATTTTATGATATAATATTGAGATGGAAAAACATTTCATCTATTTGGGTTAACATAGACTAATATGTGAAATTCACGAGGATAATCTTGAAAAAAAAAACAAATTGAAAAGCTCAATCTTAAATTAACTAAATATTGAAGGACGAAATTAGTAAAAAAAATATTTGATTAAAAAAACAAAGTAAACTCAAGTCAACCAAATAAACTCGCGATGAAAGTTATGCATGTTATTGGATTCAATAATTTTTTTTATCTCTAAGATTATTTTTCATTTAATTATAAAATAATAAACCATATGATTTTTTTGTATGGAACAACATATTTTTTTTATAAAAAAAAAAAACCATGATAGGAAAGTAGGCCAAGATAGTAAAGGTACATCATTGATAGTAAATGATGGAATTACATTTTTAGGTTTGAGTTAAATAAAAAAAATAGATCATCGATAACAAAGGGTGTAATTGTATTTTTTTGAAATTAAAGGACAAAAAAAACATTAAACAAAACAAATAATTACTCGGATGATGTGGATTAACCCGTTAAACCTGCTACCAGAATAATAGACTCAATTGAATTTAATAATTTGTTTCATCAATTTTTTTAAAACCAAATATAGAATAGGAAAAAAGAAACTAAAAAGAGCCTTGTTGTGTGAACCTAAGCATAAAAAAAAAGCCCAGAAGCATGGGCCTTCTCACGTAGCACGTGTATCTGAGCTTTTCTTATTAGTTTTTTATTTTTTAAAGGGGTTGAAGATCTGTAATCCGCTCATTTCTTTATTTATTTTTTAAAGACAGCAAATGATGCGTCCTTTATTTTTTATAAAATTAAGGGTTTTGTTTTTTTGATTAAAAAATTATTTCTTGACCTATTTTTTACTAAAAATATCTAGAAAATATCCTAAACACCTTGATAAATCTATTCATGACCATAAAAACCCAAAAAAAAGTGATGATCAAATTAAAAACTTAGAAAAATGTAACTATTTAACCGTGAAAAAAGCTAGTGTTTGGTATAATTAGGGGTCTAAGTTGTGAAAGTACAGGCAATTATTTCCCTTTAATCTATTTTAAAAAGGGCCTCGATTCGTAGCTAAGGATTGTTGAATGCTGCTCACGGGAAGAAGGAAAAGTAAGATAAATTGCTGAACGAATTAATGGAAAATCGACTTTCCAAATAAAAAATATATATATTTATTGCTTCCA
>Ga0307517_10013717_pt1 | contig 10975 bp, 4 predicted proteins | sample 23_EM_MG_FD_194515 | JGI IMG/M metagenome (GOLD analysis project Ga0307517, IMG submission 194515) | Populus trichocarpa ectomycorrhiza microbial communities from riparian zone in the Pacific Northwest, United States - 23_EM | ecosystem: Host-associated > Plants > Roots > Unclassified | place... | reverse complement strand
CACACACACACAAAAAAAAAAAAAAACTTCCCATTCAAATCTCCTGTTGTCAGCAAGGGAATATCAAAGCAGGTTGCTGATGTCCTAGAGGAGTGAATTTCTTGAAAAAAAACTGTCATCGCACTTTGCACCAAATGAAAAATAAAGCAAGTTCTAGCTCCATTAGATAAAATGTGTTAGCACAGTAGCAAGTATTTGCAGTATTTATCAGACCCGGTTCTTCCCTGAGGTAGTTCATAGATGAGACTCTATTATCAAAGTTCTCTTTCCATGCATGCCTCCAATTTTTATTAACTGAATTATCTATCTCAGGTCAACTTCCTCCCAAGTTGAAAGATTTCTTCCTTATTAAACTTTAGGTCAACTTGACTCATGTATGAACTCCTCTAAAACCATTCCTTATATCATATAACCTCGTACTACAGTATTCAGAACTCATGCAAATTATGACTATAATTATGCATTGCAAGCGTGACTAGCTCTACAAACAAAAGATTCATAACAGTCATGTATAGTATTTAAATGTAGAATCTACACACCTCATCCCCAGGAAAAGCACTGGGCTTTCAAAACTTGGTTTTGCCACAATTACTAAATCATTGAAAATCATTTGTACACAATCATGACAAAATGATATGCATAAGCAAAGAAATAAAGATACCTTCAACACTCTGAGCTCAGTCTTGGTAATCTCACGGCCATTTATGTAAACCTTTGTATTCCCATTGCTAGCATCCAGCCTAAGCTTACCCCCAACATTCAATTTGGAACTAATTATTCTATCTGGTTTCTCTCCCTCCTGAAATCAATAACAAAAAAACAATTCACAAAAAAAATAAACCATCTCAAAACCCAAATAAAACTTTAACATTCTTTCTTTCACCTTCCCCCAAAGTCCCGAGTCCTTATCATACCAATACTTGCCAGGCTTCAACTTCTCCGGCGGAAACGCACACCCCAAAACCTCAGCCAGTTCCTCTTGTCTCAACTGCCTCCCATTCACAATCAACTGCTCCGGTCTCAACTGATTCGCAGCACACTCCTTCTCAGCCTTCATTATCTGCCTAACCTCCAGCGGACTACAAACCCTCGCCAAAATCCTCGAACACTTGCCTAAAATCGACCTCTTCGATTCATCAATCGGCTTCCCAATACAACTCACACACTTCCTCCCTTCTGGCATTGATCCCATCGCTTTCAACAAACAATTACTACAATACCTCTTCTCACAAGCCAAACACGATTCCCTCTCCTTCCATCTATTCTTCTTTCCACACCTACTACAAACGCCACCCTTCCTCCTCCTCACTCCTTTCCTTGTACTGCTTAAATCAGCATCCGTCGCTGTGGAGGAATATCCATCATCCTCCTCATCCCCTTCCTCAGTCTCCGAATCTTTCGGCGTATTAAACGTAACGGCATTCCCCCGCCTTCCTTCATCTCTTCTATCAATTTCCTCTTCTTTTTCAAGATTTCCTTCATCAACCTCTACTCTTGCTGGATAAAATCTTCTTGCGGTACCGTTTTGGTTACTGAATCTAGTGAATTTTGAAACTGGAGTGCTTGATTTTGATTTCGATTCTTCAGTAGAAACGAGAGAAGAAGCCCGAGTTGGGAGTAAATTAAGATTCAACGGGTCGATGCGAGGGACTTCGTAAGGAATTGGCGGACCTTCGTATTCTACTGCGATTGAGTAATCGAGATGATCTTCGTCAGGTAACGGTGCTCCTGCTGGTAACATCTTCCGTATCACTTCTTCCCACTCGCTTCCTTGTTCTGTAGTCGTTGACATTAGAGATTTTGTTTGTTTGGTAGCTGAGAAAGTGAGGGGAGATGGAGGGGAAAAGAGAAACTTGGTAAGAAGGGTCAAAGATAGAGAGAGAGAGGAAACGGAGTTCAGTAACGGAAGAAGAAGCCAAGTCCCCGGCGGCTGTTTATGACTGTTAGATTTGACGTAACTAATGATGTGTAAGTAAGAATTATTTTTTGTGATAACTATGAAAAAGTCCACCATTTATGTTACATATTCCAAATCAGTACTGTAACTATAACTATTTCTATTTTACTATTTATTTTTATAGACATATCGATTAAGTCCCTCAATTACATTTTTTTATTAACAAATCACAATTAAGTCCCTTAGTCTTTTATAACTCAACATCCCATTGCATATTATGCATCAAATTGATATAATGATTTACATTATTAGAATAAACTTTTCTAAAACATAGTGATTCAATTTAGTTAACAATTAATTATTCTCTTAACTTTTATAAATAGACTGACTTGAAAAAAAGTATTTAATAACTTTTATAAATAGAGAAATTAGCTTAGTTAATTCATTAGATCATATAATTTAGGACAAAAAAAATATTAGTTTTTTGGTATCATTTACCGGTTTTATTTTGATCAAAAACAAAATCCTATTTTCACCTTTATCTTTAAGTTATAAGAAATGTCAAAATTAAGTCTCCTTTTTATGAAAATCCAAGACAAACAAGGTTTTTTTTATTTCTGTGAAACAGGGACAAAATGGTAAATTGCAAACGATACTAGGGGCCCTGGATGATTGTTTTGAAAGAAAGGGACTGGGATTGCAGGGTTGGTAATATCTAAGGGCTGGTTTGAAATTTCTCCATAATTGGGGTATTGAAGTGTAGTTGGCTCGAAGTTTGGAGAGGACAGTGGTGGGGTGGGGGTGGTGTGTAGATTCGGTGCAAATGCAATCTCGAAGTAGTAAAAAGGAGCCAGTAACAAACCAACAAGTGTGTCTTTGTTTATTTGTTGTTGGACTTTTGTTGTTAGCCAGCTCTTTGTCAGGGTTTGTCCATTCAGTAATACAGGACGCTATGTTCTTTTAGCTTATTTTGTCGTGATTCTCTCGTTTGTTTTTGAATTTTAAAAATATTTTAAAAAAAGTTTAATTTTTTATTTTAAATTAAATTTTTTTTTGATATTTTTATGTGTATTGATGTAAAAAATAGTTTTTAAAAAATAAAAAAATATTATTTTAATATATTTATAAATAAAAAATACTTTAAAAAATAATCACAATCATACTTCACGATAGAATTTATTTTTATATTTGATTTTAAAAATTAATTATATATATTAGATGTTTTGTAAAGTATAATATTGGCTTTGTTTCCTTGGAGGTACTTAAAAGGTAATAAAAAAAATTTAATAATAATTAAGGATTCTTAGTCGATATGAGTTGTAAGTTAATGGGTATTGTCTGCAATGCACTTTCAAATTATTCCTCTGACTATCCAATTAATCACTTTCAATTAGTGAAGTCATCTATGGTGAAAACATTTGCTTTTAAAATTATAGCCGTTTATGAAACCTCAATGTTAATTTAATATACAGATATATACTAGTGTAGATAAATTCTTAGGATATAAATACAATATACATTTTTATTATTATAAACAAATAACAATGTTATTTATCTTAGATATGATATATAAGGTGATAATTATCTTTTTTTATTATATAACTAGTTCATTTTATAGTTTTTAAAAGATCATAAAGGGTTTTTAATTATCATAAAATTAGATAACAATATCTTTATTATATTTTTACTCTTTTCACATATGGTTCGTCTCGATATTCCTTGCAACATGTTTCATAACCCATGATAACAATTATTTATCATGTTTGTCAACTCCTTATTAAACTCGGTTGGTCAAGTCCAGATCAGGTTTTCTTTTAAATCGAGAGTGAATGTTAATTTGATTATATTTATATAACTCGACGAGTCAACTCGTAATTCGGTTGACCTAGAAAAATTCAGATAAGACTCAACTAAGTCAAGTCTATGATTTTATAATTGTTTTTCCAAAATATCGTCATTTTAGTTAAGAAAAAAACTTAAAAGTTAAAACAATATTGTTTTGATGCTAACCCGACAAACCCACAACACAAGACTTTAACAAATTAACAAAACCTAAGCTATCCTTTAATTATTGTAGATTATATTAGTAAATTGATGTTTTCCCCTCGCAAAAAAAGCATACAACGTTGTCTTTCAGGGGTAGAATGCTCTTTTCTCTAGGTTCATTTGTCATTTAAAATGTTTTTTGGGATATCTCAATTTTTTTCATATTTTTTTGCACGGTTAAATTACTTGGTTACCTTTAAAAGCAAAAAAAAAAAACAAAAATAAAAACAAAAACCTTTGGTCTAGATGCTTTTTTATATTTCCTTTTGTATGCACGTTGTAACTCCTCTATTGCCTTTAAAATAAAAGATTATTAGGCTTGGTTTTAGGGGCATACTAGTCATTTCACTTTGTTTTTTTGTTGCAATTATCATGTGGTCCCAAGGGTGATTTGGTTATTTACTTAATAAACAAATAATAAAAAGAAAAAAAAAGTTGTTGGTGTGTTCGTAGAATGCTCTAATAAGTAGGTCACCCTCTCGTATTTAGATGGTGCATATGATGGTTCACGATGGAGAAAACCCAACTTCTTTGGTGCATTTCAATTCGCAATGGTTGATAGGTGTAAAAAATAATAAAAAATAATTTAAAATGACCAAAAAAAATCTCTTATGCATTGTTCTTGTCTTCAAAAGTATCAAAATAATTCTATTATTCTGAAAAAAAAAAAGACAAAAGCACCCCCAAATTAAAACCATTAGAATTATTTATTTCAAGGTTAAAGTTGTAATTTTATTATACATTAAATAAAAAAAATGACAAATATAACCTCATGCAATGTTAAATGACAAAAGCTCAGTTTATTGATATTTTCTTCAAGAGCAAATCAATAAATACACTATTACAATGAATAGAAAAATGAGTCTTGGCCTATAGTAACTTCTCCTCTAGGTTTAGTTTTTTTTTTTAAATTTAATATATGTGCGCGTGCACGTGTCAGGAGAGAAGTGATGATAGAGTTTGTCCTATCTAGTATGGATTATAGTTATCAAATCTAGTTTAAGGTTTGACCCATCAAATAACTTGGATAAGTGAGGTATTAAGCCTTGGTTCAAACTCATTCTAAATTAATTAACAAGTCACTAGATTAATTTAGATTGTTTTTTTTAATTAAAACAATATTTATTTTAAAAAATTAGTATTAAGATGGAAGCATTTAACCAAATAAATTAAATTATAAATAAACTTGCCGAGAAATTTAGGTTTGGTTGTAAAATATTTTTTATTGGATAATCTTGGTTTAGAGTTTGTGTTGTTGCTATTGAATTAATAATAATAATAATAATAATAATTCGACTCTGAATAAGCTATATGGCAAAAATAAAACGGAAGTGTCTCATTTTCAACACAATTTTTTTGACATATTTTTTCAACACAATTTTTTTGCATACATTGTTTACAATTTCTCTATTATCATGAAAAATCTTAACCGCAAATTAAAATATTTATATATGTATTTAATAAAATAAATTAAAAATTATATATATAATAAATAATAATAAATTTATTAGTTTCACACAAAAATTAAATTGGAAAGTTAAGATAAAACTGTTAGTTTAAATATTTATTTTAGTTTTAAATTGGTTCATAAAATTTTAATTGATCTGAATTAATAAAGTTAAATTTTATTTTGTAAAATTTTATGAAATTAAATTATAATTATTAAATTAAAAAAATATAAATAAAAAAAACAACTCGATAAAAAAAATAATGATATAAATAAATAAATAAAAGTTTGAGCAGGTTAAACATGTTTCCAACTCGATTTCTTGAATGTTTTTTTTTTTTGATGTATAATATTTAACCTATGATGGCAAAAAAGAAACTAACTAAAACTCAAGGGACTAAAAACTTTTCCAGCAACAAGAGCAAGGTTTTATCACAATGACACAATCTAAGGCTTAAGAAAACTGAGCTTCGCCCATTCATAGCCACAGCAACCCGCCCACCACAGCTGACCAACGCCATATCCACCAACACCTACAATACATTCATCTCTCGCTGTCCTTGAAGAAAAAAGATAAAATTATCGATCTTGTTTCAACTACTTGAAAAGGTTATACATCACCGCATTCAAGCTAGAATCATCGTCCTTTATTTTTGAAAGGGATTTTGATGGAATCTTACAAAAGGGTTTTTGGGTTTTGTAGAGAGGTGTAAATGGAAGCAGCTACAGCAACATTTATTGGATCTTCAATTGGGATCTGTAGACCTGCAAAATCTGTTGCTAGATCGGGTTTTTTAGCTACCATTGGGCAAGATTTTGTGCGTTTTCCTCATAAGGTACTACCGATTAGTCTCTTTTTGGGTTTTGGATAATTTCTCCTTGATTTTATGTATGAATTTTGTGTCCATTGATAATTCATGGATAATCTATGGTATAATGCTAAAAGCTTTAAATTTTTTTCTATGATTCAATTTATTTCTTGCCGTTGCATGCTTAAGAGTGAATGAAGTTTTATGTTTTATGCAAAATATTTGTTATAAGAGATGAATTCCTATGTGTAATTCTGTTGGATTGTTGTTCAAAAATGAAGCTTTTAAGACCGTCTTACTTGAAATTTCAGCAAGTTTGTAATTTGTCTGGGTTTCTTTAGGATTATTTAAAATTTACTTTGTTGTTGTTGTTCTAGATGTTATATGGTTGGAAAGCTGGTGTTTGATTCCCTTTTCCTTTTTGTGTTATTTGGATTGCAGCATTGTTCTTCAGTTTCATACTCGAAGCCAGGTCATAGGAGAGTGGCATATGGAAGCAGGAGATGTATGGGAGTGAGAGCATCATTGTCATCGTCTTCAGATTCATCGGGATCAATTGCATCAATTGCTCCACTTCAGCTTGAATCTCCAGTAGGGCAGTTTTTATCTCAGATTTTGATTAGTCACCCGCATCTTGTGCCAGCAGCAGTGGAGCAGCAACTTGAGCAACTTCAAACTGATCGTGATGCTGAGAAACAGAAGGAAGAGCCTTCTGCCACTAGCACTGATTTGGTATTATATAGGTTAGTTTTATGATATTTCTGTATAAATGTGGTTTATAGCTCCCGCCATTGATGCCGAAGGTCGAGTCTAATGATCAGTTTTTGAAATTATTAGGAAAATTGCTGAGGTGAAAGCTAATGAGAGGAGAAAAGCTCTAGAAGAGATTTTGTATGCATTGGTTGTGCAGAAGTTCATGGATGCCAATGTTTCTTTGATATCCACCATGGCCTCCTCTTCCACAGACCCATCTGGTGGAGTGGACACTCGGCCAAGCCAAGATGAGAAGCTTGAGCGACTCCACTCTCCTGAAGCCTATGATATGATTCAGAACCATCTAGCTCTCATTTTGGGAAATCGGATGGGAGATTCTACTGCTGTTGCTCAGATAAACAAACTCAGGGCTGGACAGGTCTATGCAGCTTCTGTGATGTATGGATACTTCCTAAAGCGAGTTGATCAAAGGTTTCAGCTTGAGAAGACAATGAAAATCCTCCCAAATGCTGTGGATGAGGGAGAAACAGATATTCGTAAAGTTGTGTCTTCCCATCCTGAAGCCTTTTCTGATGGTGTTAGTCCTGGAGGACTTGGACATGGATTAAAGGCTTCCCGATTGCGGAATTATGTGATGTCTTTTGATGGGGAAACACTTCAGAGGTATGCAACAATAAGATCGAAAGAGGCTGTTAGCCTTATTGAGAAGCACACTGAGGCCTTGTTTGGAAGACCTGAGATTGTCATAGCACTTCAAGGGACTATTGATTCTTCCAAGGATGAACTAGTCAAGATCAGCTTTGGTGGTTTGAAAAGACTTGTTCTGGAAGCTGTAACTTTTGGTTCTTTCCTCTGGGATGTAGAGAGCTATGTGGATTCAAGATATCACTTTGTTCTGAATTGAATAATGCCCACTTACATGCCTGCCTAAACGAATTTGTAGTAGAGGCACAACTGACCAAATTTAAGTGCTATGTATGAGTGTAAATTTGGTGATAACTATTAAGAAATCTGTGCTAATTTTTCTGTAAATGGTTTTGATGTTCTGTTTTCCTGTCGTGCTCTGCATCTGTGCGTTACCTCATGGAGTGTTATTCTGTTCAAAGTTCCATCTTTTAACTCGATCTTCTTCATCTTTTTTTGAATTTCCAGAATTACAATCAATATTTGCATGAATTTTGCACTGCGATGCTTAGAATTATGTCATAAACATGAGTTTGGTCGCAATAAAATAATTGCTAGATTTATATTTTCTTAAAATATAATTTTATTTTTGTATGTAATATAATAGTGTCACGTTGAACTGAAAGTGTACATAATTTATGTTATAAATGCATAACCGAAGAGAACCAAGAATTTAAAGCAAGGTTGGCTTGGATTCACCATGAAATTAAATGAGAAATCGAGAGCGCACTCCTCGAGTTACAGAGATCATCTGGTGGGCAAAATTCATCGAAGAAACTTCGGCCATAAATCAAACTGTATACTTGTAAATATTCCATGGCGGAACCACTATTTAAATGGTCTTTTGATGGTTGCTGTGGCCATTCGTTTCATTCAATTTCAAAATTCATTCAGTTTCTTTCTCAACTCTCGTTATGATATGGGTTAGATATTTTGTTTTATAATCTTATAAAAAATATAAAATTACTAGAAAGTGAAAAGTCCAATATATAAAGAATTTTTAAAATATTATTTAATATGTGAAATTCTTGATATGAAACATTAGCAATTGACAACACCATACAATTCAAATTAAATTAAATTAAATTAGAAACTCCAATGCAAATTAATCAAATATTAAAGACTTGAAATGAAAAAAAAATCAATAAAACAAAAGATGAAAATGACTCGGGAACCTATAACAGTATTTGTAGCTATGATATAGCTCAAAATGATTTTTTTAAAGAAAAAAATAAATTTAAGACTCGAGTAATTGACCTGACTAGATTTTTTAAGTCTGGTTAATTTAATAATATGATTAAAAAAATAACAATGAATGATAAATAAAAAGATCTAGATAACTCATGTTATTTTCAAAATTAATGAAAAATCATATAGAAAAAAGAGAGTCAATCTTCAAATAAATCAATTGCTAAAGGATAAAAAAACATAAGTTTTTTTTATAAATAATTTAATACCTTACACTGCATTTGTGGGATAAATATTTTTTTTCCTAACCTTAAAAAAATGTTAAAATGAATGGAAATGGTGACATATTAAATGATATATTTTATAAAAAAATGTTTGTTGAATACGCCAGCAAGTGCGCCACTCCGTCATCTTCATAGTGGGTGAAAAACCAATTTCCTTGATGTTTTTTTATTTGCAATGTCAAGGGTTATCTCTTCATATGGCTTGTGTGACTTAATTCTAAATATTTTAGTGGAGATTGACTTTTTTATTTTTTATTTTTGTGTTTGTCCTTATAATATTTCACAACAACCCTTCAAGTTTTTTTCTCATAGGATTTGTCTTTTTATATTATTTGTATATTAATCAAATTACCAAATCAATCTTGAAAACACCAGACAATAAAAAAAAAAACTAATATAAAATTACCAACATGCCCCCAAAGCAAAGTCGAAGACCTTTTAATTCCTAGGGCAATCAAATGAAAATTCTAAAAAATGGCCCTAAACTGTTTTTATTTTATTCTTTTAAGGGTAACCAAGAATTTTCACTGTGCAAAAAACTGTGAAAAGATTGAGACATCCCCAAACAAATATAAAATAACAAATAAATCTAGTGAAAATACTGTGCTCCCTCTAAAAGAAAGGCTTAAGCGTTTTCCCATGAGTTTAGGTTCTTTTAATAAAATATAAAAAATTATGAAAAAATATAATTTTAATCTAAAATAAATCAAGGCTGATGTATAATAGTTTTCCCATAGGTTTAGGTTTTTTTAATAAAACATATAGACGTCATCAATAAAAACACAAAACCCTACTTTTATCATTGTTAGTGAGTGTTTTTGATAATATTATATACAAGGGTAGTCTAATTATATTTGTTTAATTTAAAAATTTATATTAATTTCAGATGCAAACTGTATTTTTTTAAAAATAAAAATGAAAATAAAATAAAAAATAATTAAATTATAAAGTAAAAATAAATATGTTGTTAAAATAGATTGATAATGAAAATGTATTTTGGTTAACTTAAAAATATTTATTATAGTAAAATAAAATAAAAATGTTAACATGTATAGTTATTAAATCTTATTTGGTTAGCATTAAAAAGATTCATAATGGATTAAGTTTTTAATTTAATTAAATTAGATATTAATTCAATAAAACCTTTAAATTTTCTTAAAAGAAAATATAAAAATACCGTTATAATAAAAATAATTGATTCTAATCCACGCGTTGTCCAATTATTTAATAATTCATGCTTAATCCTCAAGTGGGGGTCTGACAAGATACATGTTTGAATGTTCCGTCATCACTCTCTCTCTTCCTTTCTGCTTCCTTACAAGTCAACGCTATACATCTACACTAGCAACAGTTGCGTTTGTCTGGGTTGAACGGAAAACTAGCATTTGTTCAACAACATGATGGCGGAGAAGATATTACCGGTGACTTTATTCGTCTCCGTTTTGTTAGTCTTGAGTGTGGACCAGGCTAGTTCAGATGAATCAGATCATCGGTACAGACAAGGAGACCAGGTTCCCTTCTACGTTAACAAAGTCGGACCCTTTCACAATCCTAGGTAAAACTAGTGAATTCTTGTTCAATTGCTTTCTTTTTCTTGTTTTCATAGCTAATACTTTTTTAAAAAAAATTTCCAGCGAAACCTACCGTTATTTTGATCTTCCGTATTGCTTGCCAGGTTAGAGTCCCTCCCTCCAATGACACTCTTTTTTCTTTTTTTATCTGATTTGCTTTTGTTTGTAGATAGTGCGAAGGAGAAAAGGCTGTCTCTTGGTGAAGTACTGAATGGCGATCGTTTGGTAAGTTGGCCTTTCCCTATTGAATTTCTACGCGAAAGAAAATCTGTACCTGTTTGCAAGAAGAAGTTATCAAAGGAAGATGTTGCCAAGTTTCGAGCTGTTGTTCATGA